>Ga0224525_1000370_pt1 | contig 21051 bp, 32 predicted proteins | sample CFST100metaG_FD_179874 | JGI IMG/M metagenome (GOLD analysis project Ga0224525, IMG submission 179874) | Peat soil microbial communities from Stordalen Mire, Sweden - C.F.S.T100 | ecosystem: Environmental > Terrestrial > Soil > Wetlands > Peat | place: Sweden: Norrbotten County, Stordalen Mire...
AGCCTGTTTAGCCCCTGAGGGGTGGTTGAAAACCGCAAAAACCTTCCCTCAGGGCCTAAAGGCCTCATCTTTTTGCACGATTGAGATTGGCACGACTGAAGTCGTGCCCTTTCAAAACGCTTGCAATATATGGTGCGCTTGCCCTACATCAGCAAGGCGTTCCATGGGAAATTTCTCGTATGGTAAATAGAGGGCCTCAAGTGGCCATGCGATTCGATTCTTTCCGAGGAGAGCGGCAGGTGGCCATGCGGCGATCAGGTATTTTGCGGAGGGGGGCAGCGCTGGCGGGCGTGGGCCTGCTGGCCGCGCTGCCCTTGTGGTGCCAATATCCGGGGCAAGTGAGCAAGACCGGCAAGGAAGCGCCCGTGCTGCGGGCCGTGGCCGTGCTTGAGTGGACCGGAGAAGCGGGACACCCGAAGGCCAGCCGCATGGCGCCCGTATGCGTCTTCGACGGCGGAGAACTTCAGGATGGCGGCCTCTACCTGGCGCGGCCTCAGCCGCTGTCGCTGGCTGGCCAAGTCGAGTACGAATTGCAGGAAAACGGCAAGCCGGTGGGGCTCTTCGACATCAATTACGCCGGCCAGGAGCAGGGCGCGTGGGTGGGCTACGGAGCATGGAAGCCTCTTCCCAAGCCCCAGCCCAAGCCGTCCATGGAAGAGTTGGCGCGCCGCCGGATCGACGATGAGGGGAGCGACCGGCCCATCCTGCACCGCAAATACCACTCCGGCGAGGACGGCGCGGGAGACAAGAGCAGCTCCGGCGACGCGGACCGCCCGGCGCTGCACCGGAAGGACTCCGGCGAGAGCACGGCTGGCGGCGACGCGCCTTCGGACGACCCCGACCGGCCTGTGCTGAAGAAGAGCAAAAAGAAGCCGCCGGAAGAGATTGCCCATGTGGATTCGCTACCGGACGCAACCGATCCCGACCGGCCCCGGCTCAAGCGCGGCAAGTCCACGGGCGATGGCCTGGAGGTGCTGCCGACGCTGATGGGGCTGCCGGCTGATATGCGGCAGACGGCGGCTGTTTCCGACGCCAAAAGCCGCCCCGAGCATCCGTGGAGTTATAGTTGGGCCAATGCGGACGATGAGACCAGGATGAAGCTGGCTCTGGAAGAGATTGCCCGCGATGCGCTGGGACTGAAGCCGCCGCCAGCGCAAGCACCCATGAAGACGGCGCGCAAGAAAGCCAAGGCCGCGCCCCCCGTCGAGCCGCCTCCGCCCGCGCCGCTGCTGGACGAGCAGTTCCACATCTTTGAACTGTCTTACGGCTCCGGTGCCACGCTGGTGCTGACTGCGCGCACAGACGGACCTCTGGAGCAGCAGAAGTTTGTCACGCTCATCGCTCAGCCGGACCTCTACGGCAATGCGCTGGTGCTTTTGAAGTACGTGGCCGACGGCGCGCGCTTAAACGAAACGCCGCGGATGCGCCTGGTGGACGCCGTGGACGCGATGGCCGACAACCGCGGCGAACTGCTGTTCGAGTTGCGCGGCGCGACGGAGCGCCATTTCGCGCTTTACCGCGTCCTGCGCGGCCAGGCGGAGAAGCTGTTTGTCTCGAGCGGCGGCGAATTCGGAGCGGCGAGTAGGGAATAAGCAGCAGGGGAAGGACGGAGGCCCTGTTTCACGCTGTCCGCGCGGCATCCGTAGTCTAAAATAAGGTTTCATGACGAACAGCGCACAAGTCGAGCTTTGGCACGCGGAGAAGGTGGCCACACAAGGGGCTGTCTCCCAGGCTCCCAATGGAATTCGCTGGGCAACATGGGGCGAAACGCGGGTTTCTGAGGCGGACCTGGAGCATCTGGTGGACACCGTTCCGGCCACGCTCTCCGCCGCGCTCGCTCAACGCGCCTATTACTTTGTTCCCCTGGCCATCGCCGACACCGACGAGGCCATGATTGCGCCCAGCTACTCGGTGGAATTGGGCGACCGCGCCATCTGCCATCGCAATGCCTCCTTCGGCTCGACCGAGGCGGTTTTTATTTCCACGCGCCTGGTAGAGGACCGCTTCGGCCTGGCCTTTGAGCTGTTCATCAACGTGGCGCACAATTTTGTTGAGGCTACAGGGGTTCCGGAGAGCTTTTCGTCGCTGGTGTGGTCGCAGGCCGAGGCTCAGGCGCGCGGCGAAACCAGCCAGGACGCATGGGAAGCCCGCCGCCGCGTCCAGGACGGCAACAGCAATCAGAGGATCATTGACGAGCGAGCGCGCAGCGCTTACTTCGAGTCAACCTTCTCTGACGCGCTGGCGATTTACATGCTTTCGCTGGCCGTGGACTTCGACTATCACGATCTGCGCGAACGCGACTATCCGCTGCTGGCCGCGCCCGCCCTGGCCGAGCGCCTGCGCCATGTGGCTGGCCTCTTCCCCGCCAATCCCGGCTACGAATTTCAGGTTCTCTACCGGCGCAAGGGGTAGGACATTTCAGGAATAGTTGCCGGTCAAAGGTGCGGTTCTTTCTATATAACAACTGGAAATTGATTCTGGCTATGGATTAATTCAAAACAGTTGTTGCACTTGTAATTTAAGCGCAGCCACTTAGCATTGTGTCTTCGGTCTACACCAATTTCTAAAAAGCTCTAGTCGCTAAAACAGCGCGGGCGCACCCCCAGAAGGGATGCGCCCACGTGAGCTTACGCGCAACAGATAGAGCCACTCAAGGATAACCGCCTTTATGCGGTCTCTTCTTTGGCTGAAGTCTCTTCCTTGGCTTCTTCCGTCTTGGCTTCTTCCATCTGCTTTTCGAGATCGGCGCGCTTCTTTGCCCGGAGGTCGTCGCGCTTCTGGCGCTTGGCGTCGAGTTGCTTTTCCGCGCCCAGCAGTTCAATGAAGGCCTTTTCGCCTCCATCGCCTTGGCGGAAGCCGGTGCGAACGATGCGCAGATAGCCGCCCTGGCGGTCGCCATAGCGCGGCGCCACGGTATCAAACAGCCGCGTTACAGCCTTATCCGTCATCAGATAGCTGAGCGCCTGGCGACGCGAGTGCAGATCACCCTTCTTGCCCAGGGTGATCATCTTTTCGACGTGCGGACGGACAGCCTTGGCTTTGGCCACGGTAGTCTCCACGCGGTCTTCTATGAGGACGGACGTGGTCAGGTTGCGCAACAGCGCGCGGCGGTGGCTGGTGTTGCGTCCGAGCTTGTTTCCTGCAATGCGATGGCGCATGATAACTCTCTTTCAAATCAGTGATCAGTAAACAGTGAGCAGTGGTCAGTAAGTGCTTTCGAGCTGTTCACTGATCACTGTCCACTGCTCGCTGTTAGAAATTCTCAGTCTCGGTAGGCAGTTGAAGGTCCACCGAATCCAGCGGCTCGTCCTCGTCGTCGTAGTGGCTGAAACCAGCGGCCAAGGCAGCGGCGGGAGAAACGCTGGTAGGTCCGGGGACGGCGTTGCCGGCCTCGTCGATCTTCATGCCCAACGAAAGGCCCATCTGCGCCAGAATTTCCTTGATCTCATTCAGGCTCTTGCGGCCGAAGTTCTTGGTCTTGAGCATTTCGGCTTCGGTCTTCTGCACCAGTTCGCCGATTGACTGAATGTTGGCGTTCTTTAGGCAGTTGTAACTGCGGACCGACAGCTCCAGCTCTTCGACGGAACGGTTGAGATTGTCATTGCGCAGCAGCGCATGGCCTTCCTCGCCGCGGCCCTCGGTCTCAATCTCCTCTTCGAAGTTGATAAAGATGTTCATGTGGTCCTTGAGCAGCTTGGCGGCCAGGCCGACGGCGTCGGCGGGCAGCACGGCCCCGTTGGTCCACACTTCCAAGGTAAGCTTGTCGTAGTCGGTCATCTGGCCCAAACGGGCGGCTTCCACCAGGAAGTTGACGCGGCGCACAGGCGAGTGAACCGAGTCCACGGGAATGAAGCCCAGTCCCAGATCGGCATCAAAATTCTTGTCGGCGGAGATATAACCGCGGCCTCGCTTGAGGCGCATTTCCATGTCCAGCTTGCCGCCTTCGGAAACGGTGGCAATGTAGACTTCCTTGTCCAGGATTTCGACGTCGCCATCGGCTTCGATCATGCCGGAGGTAATCACGCCGGGCTGATCGGCGCGCAGATACATCGCCTTGGGGCCGTCGCCCGCAAGCTTGAAAGGAACCTGCTTGAGATTCAGGATAATATCGGTGGCATCCTCGACCACGCCACTGATGGACTGGAACTCATGAAGCACGCCCTCGATGCGAACCGCGGTAACCGCGGCGCCCTCGATTGAGCTGAGCAGCGTGCGGCGCAATGCGTTGCCGATGGTGGTGCCAAAGCCGCGCTCAAAGGGTTGGGCGCTGAACTTGCCGTACTTCTCGGTGAGCGACTCGGCATCGACTGCCAGGCGCTTCGGCTTCTGAAATCCTCTCCAAAGCATATCCGTATCTCTTTTCCCGTGCGGCATGTGCGTCGCGATGCATTCTGCGGCGGCCGCGCAAGTTCTCCTTCGGTTGAAAATGCAGTCAGCAGCTAACAGTTGACAGCTTACAGTAAAAACGCACCATGATGACTGTAAGCTGTCCGCTGTTAGCTGTCGACTTACTTCGAGTACAACTCGACGATAAGCTGTTCGTTGACGGGCAGGTTTACGTCCTTGCGCTGCGGCAGCGAAAGCACCCGGCCAGAAAGATTCTCGTAGTTGACTTCCAGCCAAGCGGGCACCGGATTGGCCGAGGAGTACTGCACGGCCTGCTCCACGATCAGCAGCTTCTTGGCGCCGGCGCGAATGGCGATTTCGTCGCCCACCTTCACCTGAAAGGAGGGGATGTTGACCCTGCGGCCATTCACCTCAATCTGATTGTGGCGGACCACCTGGCGCGACTGACGGCGCGAAATGGCAAAACCGAGCCGGTAAACCACGTTGTCAAGGCGGCGCTCCAGTTGCTGAATCAGCAAATCGCCGGTAACGCCGGCACCACGGTTGGCCTTCTCAAAATACTCGCGGAACTGGCCTTCAAGCGTGAAATAGATGCGCTTGGCCTTCTGCTTCTCATGCAGTTGGAGGCCGTAGCCCACGATCTTGGCCCGGCGGTCCTTGCCGTGCTGTCCGGGAGGAAAGTTGCGCTTCTCCAGCGGGCAACGGTCAGAGGCGCACTTGGCGCCCTTCAAGAAAAGCTTGGTTGCCTCGCGGCGGCATAGACGGCAAACTGCTCCGGTATAACGTGCCATTTTTACTCCTAACTTCGGATGACGGCCGGTTTACATGTACGGAGGACATTTCATCCCGGCCCTTGTTTCAGTGGACAGTGAACAGTGACCAGCAAACGCCTTAAGGCTGATCACTGCTCACTATCCACTGTTGACCGCAATTAGACTCTGCGGCGCTTTGGCGGACGGCAGCCGTTGTGCGGCACCGGCGTCACGTCGCGAATAGTGCGGACTTCGACACCAGCGGCGGCCAAGGCGCGAATAGCCGACTCGCGGCCCGAACCCGGACCGGAGACCCGCACATCAACCGCGCGCAAGCCGTGATCGCGCGCCATGCCGGCCGCATTCGAGGCCGCCTGCTGCGCCGCGAAGGGCGTACCCTTGCGCGAACCACGGAAGCCCAGCGAACCCGAACTCTTCCAACTGAGCGTATTGCCCATTTGGTCGGTGATGGTGACGATGGTGTTGTTGAACGTCGCCTGAATGTACGCAATGCCAAACGGCACATTCTTGCGCTCATGCTTCTTGAATTTCTTGTTCTTGGAGACCTTTCCGGCTCCACTCTTCGGTTCTGGTTTCGCCATTAGGTCTTCGCCGTCGCTTTCTTCTTGCTGGCAACCGTGCCCTTACGGGGGCCCTTGCGGGTGCGAGCATTGGTGTGGGTGCGCTGACCACGCACCGGCAAACCACGCCGGTGACGCAGGCCACGGTAGCTCTGAATGTCGATAAGACGCTTGATGTGCATCTGGACGTCCTTGCGCAGGTCGCCCTCGACGTCTCCTTCGTCCTCGATCACTTGGCGGATGCGGTTGACCTCGTCCTCGCCCAGACTCTGGACCTTCTTGGAGGCGTCAATATTCGCCTTCTCCAGGATCTTGCGCGCACGGGATTCTCCGATGCCAAAGATGTATGTAAGCGCGACTCGTGCCAGCTTGTTGGGCGGCAGATCGACGCCAGCAATACGTGCCATTGAGATTCCTTTGGTGCTTCAAATTATGTGCCCCCGGCCTAAACCGGTTCGCACGGGTTAAGCGGCCACCTCCAGAGGTTCATCGCGAGCCTTGACTCAGGCTAACTAGCCTCTTTGCCAGTGAACAGTGATCAGTGAACCGTGATCAGTTTGCTTTCTCTTGCCTAGCTTTACTGTTCACTTTTCACTGTTAGCTACCCACTGCCGTTGGAGCTTCCCGCCGTTTTTCCAGTCCGGACTAGCCCTGGCGCTGCTTGTGCTTTGCGTTCTCGCAGATCACCCGCACCACGCCATGGCGGTTGATGACCTTGCACTTGACGCAAATCTTCTTTACCGATGCACGAACCTTCATTGGTTACTGCCCTTCTCCGCGCGCAAAACTTCGTCGCGGGGCTTCAAAAACTCTTATTTGTAGCGGTAGACGATCCGCCCGCGATTCAGGTCGTAGGGACTCAGCTCCACAGCCACGCGGTCACCGGGAAGAATCTTGATGAAGTTCTTGCGCATCCTTCCGGAAACATGGGTCAGCGCCTCGTGATTGTTCTCCAGTCTGACCTTGAACATGGCATTCGGCAGCGTCTCGGTGACCACCGCCATTACCTCAATCGCATCTTCCTTTGACAAACCGCTTCCTGCTTCCGCCGGCGCGTTCGTGACGCCCCCGGCTGGTTAGTCCGAGTCCTACTCGGTCAAAATTCTTGCGCCGGTGGGGGTAACCGCCACCGAGTGTTCAAAATGAGCGCTCATACTTCCATCCGCGGTGATGGTCGTCCAGCCGTCATCCAAAACCACAACATCCGGCTTGCCAGCATTCACCATGGGTTCGATGGCGATTACCATGCCGGCGCGCAGTTTCATGCCTCGCCCCGGCACGCCATAGTTCGGAACCTGCGGATCTTCGTGCATGTGGGTGCCGATGCCATGGCCCACAAAATCCCGCACCACCGAAAAGCCCTCCGCCTCGACAAACTTCTGCACCGCCGAGCCAACATCGCCCAAAGTCGCTCCTGGACGAACCACGGCAATCGCCGCGAACAAAGCCTCTTCCGTCACTTTCAACAGCCGCGCCGTATCCGGCGAAACCTTGCCCACCGGAACAGTAATGGCCGTATCCCCGCACCAGCCGTCGACAAACGCCCCAAAATCGAGGGAAACGACGTCCCCTTCCTTGAGCACGTTTTTGGGGGACGGGATGCCGTGCACCACCACGCTGTTCACCGATGCGCACAGCTGACAGGGATAACCGCCATAGCCCTTGAAGGCACCCTTCAGCCCCCGCGCCTCAAGCCCGGCGACAGCCACCTTCTCCAAATCCCAGGTCGTAATGCCCGGTTTGACTGCCGCGCCGATCTGCTTCAGGATTTCGCGGGTCGCCTTGCCCGCCACGCGCATCTTCTCAATTTCCTTGGACGACTTCAGTACGACGGCCAATCCTACCCAGCTTTCAGTTGTCAGCAAACAGCCGACAGTTACTCGTTGCCACCAGAATCAGGCTGGCGACTAACTGCTGTCAGCTTGTTCTTCTTGCACAAATACCCGCCTCTACGGCTGCGCTACGCGCGCAACCGCTCGACGGCGGCAACAATTCCGGCCGCGATTTCTGCAATTGGCCGGTCTCCATCCACTTCCGCAAAGCGTCCCAAGGCTCGGTAATGCTCGACAACCGGCGCGGTCGAAGCCTCGTAAGCGCGCATGCGCTCCTCGAAGACCTTTTCCGTATCGTCGGCCCGCTGAACCAGCACCGCGCCATCCGCGTCACACAGGCCATCCCGCTTCGGCGGCCTGCCATAGACGTTATAGATGCTCTGGCAGACAGGACAATTCCTGCGTCCGGTAATACGACGCAGTAGTTGATTATAACCTACCTGGATGCTGACAGCAACCACCGGCAGAGTCCCGGCTTGTGTCTTGGCCTGCGCGGCTAGGCGATCATCCAGCCAACCGGCCTGCCCGAGCGTGCGCGGAAAGCCATCCAAGATGTAGCCGTTCACCGTGTCAGGCGCAAGCAACCTTGCCGCCACCATCTCATTAACCAGGGAATCAGGAACCAGTTCCCCGCGTCCCATGATCTCCTTGGCTGTCCGTCCAAGTTCTGTCTTCTGAGCCACATTGGTGCGCAGCAGATCGCCGGTTGAGATATGCGGAATCCCCCAGCGCTTGATCAGTTCCTTGGCCTGCGTGCCCTTGCCCACACCCGGCGCTCCCAACAAGAGAACCGGACCAGGGCAGGCCTTCCGGCCTTGTCCCACAGCATTTTCAGAAGTAGACATTACCAGGTTTTCCTTCCGCGAATGCGACCGGAGCGCGGCGAAAAGCCATCATAGTGACGCATAATCAACTGCGATTCGATCTGATTGATGGTATCCATGGCCACACCCACCACAATCAACAGCGAAGTCCCGCCAAAGTAGAAGTTGACATTCAAGCCATGCGTGATCCAGTTCGGCATGCGCTCAAAAAGGCTGCCGACGAGCCACAGCTTGTCGAAGCGCAGTCCCGAGATCAGGAAGGTTGGCACCAGCGAAATCACAATCAGGTAGAGGGCGCCGACCAGCGTGATGCGGGTCAGGATGTCGTTAATGAAATCCGAAGTGCGCTTGCCGGGGCGGATACCGGGGATGAACGAACCGGACTTGCGGAAGTTGTCGGCAATGTCGTCCGGCTTCATGATGATCGACACGTAGAAATACGCGAAGAAGATGATGGCCAGGATGTAGAGGCCCTCATACCACGGGTAGCCCGGCTGGAGCGCCTGCACGATGGGCTGCAGGAAGCGGCTGTTCTGCACGAACTCGGCCTGACTCATCATCAGCGGAATGGAAAGAATGGAGGCGGCGAAGATGACCGGCATGACGCCGCCGGAGTTTACCTTGAGTGGCAGGTGGCTGGATTGGCCACCCATCATCCGCCGGCCGACAACGCGCCGCGCGCTCTGGATGGGAATGCGCCGCTCGCTCCGCTCGACATAGACGATGAAGGCCACTACGGCCGCCATGCCCACAACCAGCAGAATCATGGCAATGATGGTGAACGATCCCCACTGGTTGGTCTGAACCTTTTCAACCAAGTCCATCACGCCGCGGGGCAGGCCGGCGATAATGCCGGCAAAGATCAGCAGGCTCATGCCGTTGCCGATTCCGCGGTCGGTAATCTGCTCGCCCAGCCACATGATGAAGGCCGTGCCCGTGGTCAGCGTCAACACCGTCATCAGGTTGAAAGCCATGCCCGGATTCAGCACCATGCCGCCCCGGGTGAGCATGAACGCAATGCCGATCGACTGAATCACGCCCAGAAGAATCGTCATATAGCGGGTCCATTGCGTGATCTTGCGCCGTCCCAGCTCGCCTTCCTTCTGAATGCGCGCCAGCGGCTCATAGACCACGGTCAGCAACTGGAAGATAATCGAGGCCGTGATGTAGGGCATGATACCCAGGGCGAAGATGGTCATGCGGCGCAGGTTGCCGCCGCCAAAGAGGTTCATCAGACCTAAAGCTGATCCGCCCTGCTGGTCGAACATGCGCTCCAGCATCTTGGTGTCAACGCCCGGCGTGGGAATCCACGCACCGAGGCGATAGACGGCCAAAATACCCAGCATGAAAAGAACGCGCTTGCGAAGATCTGGAATCCGGAATATATTGAGAAACTTTTCAAGCATAATTGGTTATCCGCTTCAGGCGTTTGCCGCCACTCGAATCTCTGCCATTGACCATCTTACCCGCGCAGGGCTCAACCTGTCTCATCTGATTCCGCTGCGTGCCCCGCCTCTCGATTGGGGAGACGCGGGGAACCAGAGCATCCACCTCGCTAAGCCGCGGCGGGAGCAGCCGGGCCGCCCAGAACCACGGCCTTGCCGCCGGCCTTTTCAATCTTCTCCACGGCGGACTTGGAAAACTTGTGCGCATGAATGGTGAGCGCCGCAGTCAGTTCGCCGGAACCAAGAATTTTAATCAGCGCCTTCTTGCTCGATGAAAGCCCCAGCTTCTTGTAGTCCTCCAAGCCGATTTCGGTGATGTCCTTGCCCGCAATCTGCTCCACGAGCCGGTCCAGATTCACCACCGTGTACTCGGTGCGGAAAATGTTGGTGAAGCCGTGCTTGGGCATGCGGCGGTGCAGCGGCATCTGGCCGCCCTCAAAACCACGCATCAAATGCGAACCGGAGCGCGAACCCTGGCCCTTGTGGCCACGAGTCGCCGTCTTGCCCATGCCAGAGCCCATGCCTCGGCCCACACGCTTGCGCCCGGTGTTGGCATTCTTGGGCGTGCGCAGATTCGATAGATTTCTTGCCATTTTTCCCTCGCTGTAGCGCCGGACCGGATTGAGTTCCAGCCGACTCGCGTTGTTATCTTAGTGGTCAGTGATTAGTAAACAGTGGTCAGTAGTTTTCGTTTTTGCTGTCCACTGTGCACTTGTTCACTGTTCCTAGTCTTCCAGAATGCGGACCAGATGCGGAATGGCCTTGACCATGCCGCGGATCGATTCATTATCCACGCGCTCGATGATCTGATTCAGACGCGTAAACCCGAGGCCCTTCAGCACCAGCCGCTGCTTGGTGGGCTGGGAATTCTGCGAAGTATAGTACTGAATGCGAATTTTCTTCGTTTCCGCCATGATTAAAGCTCCTCGACCGATTTGCCGCGCATATTGGCCACCTCGGCCCGGTCGCGCAACTGCTCCAAAGCGTTGAACGTGGCCTTGACGACGTTATGCGGATTGGCAGAACCGATGCACTTGGTAAAGACGTTCTGCACGCCCGCTGAAGTCATCACGGCGCGCACCGCGCCACCGGCAATCACTCCCGTGCCTTCAGGAGCCGGCTTCAACATCACTTCGCCTGCGCCGAAACGGCCCAGAACCAGATGCGGAATCGTCGTCTCGGTCAGGTTGACATGGATCAGATTCTTCTTGGCCGCTTCAACTCCCTTGCGAATCGCCTGGGGAACTTCCTTGGCCTTGCCCGCGCCGTGGCCCACCACGCCCGCGGCGGGATCGCCCACAATCACCAGCGCGGCAAACGACATATTCTTGCCACCCTTGACCACTTTGGTCACGCGATTGATGGACACAACCTGATCCTTCAGGTTGTACTGGTTGGCATCGAGTTTCTTCTTCAAGATCGTCATTGCTTTCTCCAGTGGACAGTGCACAGTGAATAGTGATCAGTTTGATCTCCGCCACGTCTGCTTCTTTAGCCCACAGCAAACTGTCCACTGTTCACTGTGCACTGTTCCCTGCTTTTAGAACTCCAAGCCCGCCTCGCGGGCAGCGTCGGCCAGCGCCTTGATGCGCCCGTGATAGAGGTAGCCGCCACGATCGAAGACCACCTTCTTGACGCCCTGCTTCATGGCCTGCTCGGCCACGGCCTTGCCAATTTCCTTGGCTGCCGCCACGTTGCCGCCGACCTTCAGCTTCAACGCCAACGTCGAGGCCGAAGCCAGCGTCTCGCCCTTCTGGTCGTCGATCACCTGCGCGTAGACGTGATTGAGAGAGCGGTAGACATTCAGCCGCGGCCTCTCCGCGGTGCCCGCCAGCTTCTGGCGGATGCGCGCGTGAATGCGCTGGCGAATTGCGTTTCTCTTGTTCTGCGTGATCATGGTCTCTCGTTCCTATCGGCGGAGCCGCCCTGCGGCTCCGTTCGGTTGTAGTTCAGCTAACAGTTGTCAGCCAACAGAGAACAGCTTTTTCAGCCTGACAGGACTGCAAGCTGTCTGCTTACTTGGCGCCCGTCTTGCCGGCCTTCTTCTTCAGCTTTTCGTCCGAGTAGCGCACGCCCTTGTTCTTGTAGGGGTCGGGCTTGCGCAACGAACGCATGTCAGCCGCCACCTGGCCCACCTTCTGCCGGTCAATGCCGCTGATGGTCAAATGAAGCTGCTTGGGATCGATAGCCACCTCGATGCCCGAAGGCAGCGGAAACTCGATGGGGTGCGAATAGCCCAGGGTAAAAACCACCATGCCCTTGCCCTTCAACTCGGCGCGATAGCCGATGCCCACAATGTCCAGTTCCCTCTTCCATCCCTTGGTCACGCCCTCAACCGCATTGAAGACCAGCGCGCGAGTCAATCCATGCACCGCTGCCTGGCTATCATTCTCGCGGTTGACGTGCAGAACGCCGTCCTTGGTCTCGAGCGTAATGCCTGGGGCAATCAGCGCCGAAACCTTGCCCCTGGGGCCTTCAACCAAAACCGTATTGCCCTCGACCGTATACTTGACGCCCGCGGGCAGCGGGATGAGTTTTTTTCCGATACGCGACATTAAATCAATCCTTCTGGGTGGCTTGCGAGTCCCGAGAAAACAGTGATCAGTGAACAGTAAACAGTAAACGCTTCGCTCTCTCGTTCCACTGCAGCCCTTGAAACTGTGAACAGCGAACAGTAGTCAGTGGTCAGTAAGAATCTCGCTTTTACCTCAGCGGCCCGTTCCAGCACTTGCAAAACTGACCACTGCTCACTGACCACTGTTCACTGCGCTACCAAACTTCGCAGAGCAGTTCGCCGCCCACGCCTTCGCGGCGCGCCTGACGGCCGGTCATCACACCCTTCGGCGTGGTGATGATGCAAATGCCAAGACCGCCCTGAACGCGCTTGATCTCGTCGTGGGCAACGTAAACGCGGCAGCCGGGGCGCGAAATGCGCGCCAGATCGCGGATGGCCGCTTCCTGCCCGCCATACTTCAGGTAGACGCGAAGAATCGGCTTGCCTTCCTCTTCCTGAGTCTTGTAGTTCGAGATATAGCCCTCTTCCTTGAGGATGCGGGCAATCTCGGTCTTCAGCCTGGAAGCCGGAACATCCAGCTTCTGATGACGCGCCCGGATCGAATTCCGTATCCGCGCCAGAAAATCGGCTACTGGGTCGGTCAAACTCATTCCATCTCCTTCATTCCCCGTTCGCTCCCCATCCTGCCTGCGCAGAATCGGAGGAGAACCCGCGGGAATGTCTATACAGTGAACAGTGGACAGCGATCAGTGATCAGTAAGAGTCGTTTGGTTTTCACCGAAGCAGTCAGTTCAAGAATGAACAAACTGACCACTGCTCACTGTTCACTATTCCCTGTCTTGCTACCAGCTCGACTTGACGACGCCGGGAATCTCACCCTTCAGCGCCAACCCGCGGAAGCACAAACGGCAAATGCCGAACTTCCTCAAAAATCCCCGCGGCCGTCCGCAGAGCTTGCACCGGTTGTGCTTGCGGGAGCTGAACTTCGGCTTCCGCGCGTCTTTCACCCTTTTTGCAGTCGTTGCCATAAAATTCCTCGCCCTCGGTTCTACGCGCCCTGCCGGAAGGGCATTCCAAATTGGCGCAACAGCGCCCTCGCCTGGTTGTCGTCCTTCGCTGTGGTCACGATGGTAATGTTCATGCCCTTCAGCTTCTCCACCTTGGAGTAATCGATCTCCGGGAAGATCAACTGGTCACGCAGGCCGAGCGTATAGTTGCCGCGCCCGTCGAAGCTCTTCGTCGACACGCCGTGGAAGTCGCGCACGCGCGGCAGCGCCGTCGAAATCAGCCGGTCCAGAAACTCGTAGGCCTTTTCCTTGCGCAGCGTCACCATCGCGCCGATTGACTGTCCCTCTCGAACCTTGAAGGCTGCAATCGACTTCTTCGCCTTGGTGGTCACCGGTTTCTGCCCTGTAATTGCCGCCAAATCGGCCACCAGCGGGTCCAGCAGTTTGGTATTCTGCGTCGCCTCGCCCAGCCCCATGTTGATGACAATCTTTTCCAGCTTCGGGACCGCCATCGAGTTCTCCAGCCCCAGCTCCTTTTGCAGAGCCGGCTTGATCTGCTTGTAATACTTTTCTTTCAGTCTTGCCGCCATTGTGTCCTGCTCTCTCGTCTTCCGGCGCCCGGAGTGGCTCTCTCGCCTTTTACCGTTGCGGAAGGGGTTAACCCGGCCAGCTTTGCGCGTATGGCGCTCTCGCCGCTCCGGCTTTCAATCCAATTACTTCGCCTTGGTTGGCAGCGGCTGCCCGCACTTTTTGCAAATGCGAACCCTGACGTCGCCTTCCGTCTTTATGCCCACCTTCGCCGGGCCGCAATTGGGACAAACCAATACGACATTGGAAACATTGATGGGCGACTCCTGCTCGGCAATTCCGCCCTTGGTTCGCTGTCCCTGCTTGCTCGAAACCGTCTTCTTGACCACGCGCACATGCTCAACCAGCACGGTTCCCTTGTCGGGGAAGACACGCAGCACGCGGCCCGTTTTGCCGCTGTCCGCGCCCGTGAGGACCTTGACCGTATCGTTGCGATGAATCTTCAAACTCGGCATCTTCTCTCCAAAAACAGTGGTCAGTTGTCAGTGATCAGTGGTCAGTTCCTTCATGCCGCGAAGGGCATCTCAACTACATCGAACCAAACCGAGAAATCACGGCTTCAAATGCCACAGTCAAAAACTGTTCACTGTTCACTGACCACTGTCCGCTGCTTCTAAACCACTTCGGGGGCCAGCGAAACAATCTTCAAAAACTTCTTGTCGCGCAATTCGCGAGCCACCGGCCCGAAAACGCGCGTGCCAACCGGCTCATGATTGTCGTCAACCACGACAGCGGCGTTCTCATCGAAACGAATGTAGCTGCCGTCGTGGCGCCGGTGCGCCAAACGCGTACGAACGATGACCGCCTTCACCACCGTTCCCTTTTTCACCGTACCGTCGGGAGAGGATTCCTTCACAGCCGCGGTCACGATGTCTCCCAGACCGGCCTTCCGGCCCAGTCCGCCGCCCAACGGAAGAATTACTTGCAGCTTGCGCGCGCCGGAGTTGTCGGCCACCGCGAGCATGGTTCTCATTTGCACAGCCATGGATTCTTCTCCTTATTCGCTCGCGCGCACATCAGCTACTTTTGGCGCCTCATCCTCAAGCTGGCCGAGGGCAGAGCGCCGGACAATTTCTTCCAGAGTCCACCGCTTCAACTTGCTCAGCGGACGGGTCTCACGGATACGCACCACATCGCCCATTCGCGCCGAACTCTGCTCGTCGTGGGCATAAAACTTCTTGGTCGAGCGCACAATCCGCTTGTACTTGGCGTGCGCCTTGCGCATTTCGACCTCGACCACAATGGTCTTCTGCATCTTGGTCGAAACCACCTGGCCAACCTTCTCGTTCCGTCGCGCGCCTGCTGTTGATGCCGGCGCTTGCACCGCTTCTGTCGTCGTCATGGCTTAGCGGGCTCCCTTCTTGGCTTCCGCCTGAGCATCCGCGGCTTCACCGTGGAGCCCCAGTTCGCGCTCGCGGGCCACCGTCTTGATTTGGGCGATCTCCTTGCGCATCAGGCGGATCTTCTTCACTCCGTCATTCTGCCCCAGCGAGACCTGAAAGCGAAGCCGGAACAACTGCTCGGAGGTTGCTTTCTCCTGGTGCACCAGTTCCTCGTCGCTCAAATTGCGAATCTTTGCGAGTTCCATTGCGTTTCTCTCTCCAACCAGCCACCAGATGGCAGCTAAAAGCTGTCCTACTTGGCGGCCGCCACAACCTGTTCGGCTCCCGGCCGCATCACGAACTTCGTCATCAGCGGCAGCTTGTTCGACGCCAGCCGCATGGCCTCGCGCGCCGTCGCCTGGTCCACGCCTTCCATCTCGAAAAGGATCTTGCCTGGCCGCACCACTGCCACCCAATGATCCAGCGCGCCCTTGCCCGAACCCATGCGGACTTCGGCCGGCTTCTTGGTGATCGGCTTGTCCGGGAACAGACGCAGCCAAATTTTGCCGCCGCGCTTGATGAAGCGGGTCATGGCGATACGGCTGGCCTCGATCTGCCGGTCAGTGATGTAGCCGCACTCCATAACGCGCAGGCCATATTCACCGAAGGAAATCGACGAGCCGCGCCACGCCTTACCGCGCCTCTTGCCCTTCTGCTGCTTGCGGAACTTCACCTTCTTTGGCATCAACATAGCAAAACCCTCGTAAAAGCAGCTGACAGCGTACAGCCAACAGCTAACAGTTTTCTTTTTTACCAGGCAATCTAACTGTCAGCTATTCGCTGTCAGCTGTTCGCTGCCTTTAGAACACCGGCGCCGGCACCACCGCAGGCGTTTGCGCCTGGCGATGCTTTTGCTCGTAAATGTCGCCGCGATAGATCCAAGCCTTCACGCCGATCACGCCATAGGTTGTATGCGCCTCGGTAAAGCCGTAATCAATGTCAGCGCGCAGCGTGTGCAGCGGCAAACGGCCCTGCAAGTACCACTCCGAGCGGGCAATCTCATTGCCGTTCAAGCGGCCCGAGACCCTGACCTTGATTCCCTTGCAACCGAAACGGAGAGCCGAATCCACGCTCTTGCGCATCGCGCGGCGGAAGCTGACGCGCTTTTCCAGTTGCAGAGCTATATTCTCTGAAACCAGTTGAGCGTCCAGCTCTGGCTTGTTCACCTCCACGATGTCGATAAACACATCGCGGCTGGTGCGCTTGCCAAGTTCCGTTTTGAGCTTCTCAATCTCCGCGCCCTTGCGACCGATCACAATGCCCGGCCGGGCGGTGCGGATGATAAAGCGCAGCTTGTTGCCTGGCCGCTCAATCTCCACCGAGCTGACCCCGGCGGCCTTCAACTTATCGCGCAGCTCCGCCTTGAGCTTCACGTCCTCGACCAGGAGCTTGTCATAGTCGCGCTCAGAGAACCAGCGCGAACGCCACGGCTTGTTCACTCCCAGCCGGAATCCGTATGGATGGACTTTCTGTCCCATATGCTTTTCCTCAAAACCCTTCAGGCCTGTTCTTCGGCCTTCGTCTTGGTTGCCTTCGTCTTGGCCTTCTTCGGCGCTGCCGCCTTGGGCTCTTCCACCTTCGCCTTGGCTGTCTTCGGCGCTACCGCCTTGGGCTTGACTGCCTTCGCCTTGGCCTTCTTCGGCGCCGCCGACTCTTCCGCCTTGGTCACCAGCCCCGAGGCTGCCTCACGCTCGGCCACTGCCAGCACAATGTTCGTCATCCGGCGCTGATAGCGGAACGCGCGTCCCATGGGCGCGGGACGGATGCGCTTCAGCCGCGGCCCGTCATTGGCCAGAGCCAGCTTCACGTAGAGGTTGTCCACATCCAGATCGACACCCTGCTCGCCGGCCACGTACTTGGCGTTGTCCACCGCCGAGGTCAACAGCTTGTGAATCACCGGGGCGATACGCTTCTTGGCGAAGGCTGTCGTCTCCAGCGCCTGCTGAACCCCACGGCCCTTGATCATGTCAAGCACCAGGCGCACCTTTTGCGGCGACACGCGCTGGAAATTGGCTTCGGCCCGGTATTCCTTTGTCTCGACTGCCATTATCTCTTCCTCAATCTCTTCGCTCGACCGCGCTCAGTGAACTGACCACGGATCACTGTCCACCGTTCACTGCTTTGCCTACCGCGGCTTGGCGGCGGTCTCGGCGGGAGCAGCCTTGGCGCCCCCGGTATGTCCCTTGAAGGTGCGCGTGGGCGCGAACTCACCCAGTTTGTGACCTACCATGTTTTCCGTCACATACACCGGAACGAACTTCTTTCCGTTATGGACCGCGATGGTATGACCCACAAACTCGGGAAAGATCGTCGAGCGGCGCGACCAGGTCTTGACCACTTTCTTCTCGTTGGCCGCATTGAGCACCTCGATCTTCACACTGAGGTGCGCATCGATGAACGGGCCCTTCTTTGTCGAACGTGCCATAATTTCCAAGCTCCCAGCTGACAGATGCCAGCTATCAGTTCAACCTTGTGCATCATCCAGCTGTTAGCTGTTCGCTGTCAGCTGTCAACTGCCGTTCCTACTTCGCCCTGCGGCTGACGATAAACACGTCGGTCCGCTTGTTATTGCGCGTCTTGTAGCCGCGCGTCGGCTGGCCCCACGGGGTCACCGGATTACGGCCGCCAGAGGTCTTGCCCTCGCCGCCGCCGTGCGGGTGATCCACCGGGTTCATGACAACGCCGCGGTTGGCGGGACGAATGCCCTTCCAGCGATTGCGACCAGCCTTGCCGATGGATACGTTCTCATGATCCGTGTTGCTCACCTGGCCAATGGTCGCCATGCACTCGGCCAGCACCTTGCGGGTCTCGCCGGAAGGCAACTTCAGCAGGGCGTACTCGCCCTCCTTGGCCACCAACTGAGCCTGCGTTCCCGCCGAACGAGCCATCTGCGCGCCCTTGCCCGGCCGCAGCTCAATGGCGTGAACCGTTGTGCCCGAGGGAATACTCTTGAGCGGCAGAGCGTTGCCGACCAGAATGTCCGCATCCGGGCCGGAGGATACCGTCGCGCCCACCTTGAGTCCCACTGGCTGCAGAATGTAGCGTTTCTCGCCATCTGCGTAGTTCACCAGCGCAATGCGCGCCGAGCGGCCCGGGTCGTATTCAATCGTCGCCACCCGCCCCGGCACGCCGTACTTGTCGCGCTTGAAATCGATCAGGCGAAGCTTCTTCTTGTGGCCGCCGCCCTGGTGGCGGATGGTCATGTCACCCGAATTGCGGCGTCCGCCGCTGCGCTTGCAAACGGCCAGCAGCGGCTTATGCGGCTTATCCGTCGTCAGGTCGTCATTGACCAGCGTGGTCTGGAAGCGCAATGTCGGCGTTACCGGTCTGTATGTCTTGATTGCCATCGTCTTTGTCCTTCACGAGCTTCTAGCTGCTTTACAGGTTGCTCACGTACTCGGGCATCTTTTCGCCGGCCTTCAGCCGGACATACGCCTTCTTCCAGTCCGGACGGAAGCCCGTGAACTTGCCGCGGCGGCGCTCCTTGCCAATCACATTGGCGGTGCGAACCGCGGAAACTTTCACCTTGAAGAGAGTCTCAACAGCCTGCTTGACTTCGGTCTTGGTGGCCTCGGGGGCAACATCGAACACCAGCGTCCCCTCGGTCTCCTTCACGCTCAACCCTTTTTCGGTAATCAACGGGCGGCGAATCACACTATAGAGAGTCGGCATTAGGCGGCCTCCGTCTGCGCGGCGAGCTTGCGCTTGGGCGCGTTCTTCTCCAGCATTCCGGTCAACTGCTCGATGGCGGCCGTCGAAAAAATGGCCCGCTCATAGCGGAGCAGATCGTAGGGATGCACTTCGTTGTTGAGTACCAGCTCCACACCCTTCAGGTTGCGCGTGCCCTGCACCAGTTCCCGGGTGAGCGTCTTGCTGTTTTCAACCAGCAGAGCCGTGCGCTTGACGTCGAGCTTGGTCAACGCCGCACGATAGAGCTTGGCCTTGGCTTCCTTGATTTCGAGCGTATCGACCACCGTCAGCTTGCCATCGGCCAGCTTGGCGGCCACGGCCGAGCGCAGCGCGCCCAACAGCTTCTTGCGCGGAAAGGCATAGTCGTAGCTGCGCGGCTGCGGCCCATGCACCGTATAGCCATGACGCCATAAAGCAGACCGGACGGACCCAATGCGCGCCCTGCCCGTGCCCTTCTGCTTCCACAGCTTCCTGCCCGAACCGGAAACCTCGGTGCGGCTCTTGGTGGCGGCCGTGCCCTGGCGCAGAGAGGCGCGGTAGTGCTTGACCGCCTCCCACAGCAGAGCCTCATTCACCTGGTCCGGCCCGAAGAGGGCATCGGATAACTCCAGCGTGCCCACCTTCTCGCCGTTCAGATTTACTACATCCACGTTTGCCATCATCATCTTCTTCCGCCAGGGGCTTCCCCGGCTTCAATCTCATTTGCGCCGTCAGGCGCGTCTGCCGCTCCGCAGGTGCCTACTTGCGCTTGCCGGCCTTTTTCGACGCCTTCAACGGATCAACCGTGCCGGCCCCGGCAAAGCCACGGCTCTCGCGCGGCGGAATCTTGGCCTTGCAGATCAGCACATACCCTTCGCGCGATCCGGGCACCGCACCCTCGACCATGAGAAGATTTTCTTCAAGGTCAATGCCGCGAATACGCAGATTGCGCACCGTCACCTGCTCCGCGCCCATGTGGCCCGGCATGCGTTGCCCAGGAAAGACGCGGGCGGGATAGCTGGAAGCGCCGATCGAACCCTGCACCTGAAACATGTGCCCGTGAGTCGCCAGACCACCCTTAAACTTATGACGCTTAACGACGCCTGCAAAACCGCGACCCTTCGAGGTGCCGACCACGTCCACAAACTTGGCTTCGGTAAAAATGTCCACCAACACCCGGTCACCCGCCTTGGTCGCGACAACCCCATCGGCGTCCAGCTCTAACGGAACTTCCCGGATCACCTTCATCGGCGGCGCTTCAGTCTTGGCGAAGTGGCCAGCCTGCGGCTTGGTCACGTTCTTGGCCTTGACGAACTCGATCAGGCCAATCTGCGCGGCTTCATAGCCATCCTTGGCCAGCGTCTTCAACTGCGTGACCATGCAAGGACCTGCCTGCAGCACCGTAATCGGATGCACATCGCCCTTTTCATCGAAGACCTGCGTCATGCCGATCTTTTTTCCCACAATTCCTGCAACTGCCATGTCTTCCTTCCCTCATCATGCGGTGTAGTATTCATCGCACTGCCGGAGTTCCCGGACTATCAAACTGTTTGCTGACCGCTGTTCGCTGTCAGCCTATTTCTCGAACGCCTTGATCTCGACATCAACGCCTGCCGGCAGGTCGAGCTTCATCAGCGCGTCCACCGTCTGCTGCGTCGGTTCGAGAATGTCGATCAGCCGCTTGTGCGTGCGGATCTCGAATGCCTCGCGCGACTTCTTGTCCACGTGCGGCGAACGCAGCACGCAGTACTTGTTCTTGATCGTCGGCAAGGGAATCGGTCCCGCTACCGTTGCTCCGGTGCGCTTGGCTGTTTCCACAATCTCGCCCGTCGAGGTATCCAGAACGCGATAGTCGTATGCCTTCAGCCGGATGCGAATTCTTTGTCCTACCATGTTCTTCCTTCCAGAGGTCAGAGACCAGAGATCAAATCGATCTTGCTGCTTCCCGATCCCTGATCTCTGTTCCCTGTTCCCTAGTCCCTGTTACTTGATAATCTCCGACAGCGTGCCGGCGCCGACCGTGTGGCCGCCCTCGCGAATGGCGAAGCGCAAGCCCTTTTCCATGGCCACCGGCGTAATCAGCTCCACCGTCAGCTCCACGTTGTCGCC
>Ga0224525_1000371_pt1 | contig 21026 bp, 19 predicted proteins | sample CFST100metaG_FD_179874 | JGI IMG/M metagenome (GOLD analysis project Ga0224525, IMG submission 179874) | Peat soil microbial communities from Stordalen Mire, Sweden - C.F.S.T100 | ecosystem: Environmental > Terrestrial > Soil > Wetlands > Peat | place: Sweden: Norrbotten County, Stordalen Mire...
CGAAGAAGGCAAATGACCGTCGTCTTGTAACTCTCCCCTCAAATCACTATAATGACAAAGCGTTTTGGGGCTGTAGCTCAGATGGGAGAGCGCGTCGTTCGCAACGATGAGGTCGCGGGTTCGATTCCCGTCAGCTCCACCAAATCGCACTTATTCGAACTCAATCCTCCTGGCAGAAGATGTTGCCGTTATCAAAGCCATGTTCAATGACTTCAAAAAGCGCAACCATTTGAAATGACGGCAAAGAACGGGCCAATAAAATTCATTTTTTATGTACTTAAAAACGTACATATGTACTTTAAAGCGTACATTTTTGTGCTATACTAATTTCGGAGGAAAAAACATGTCTATCACAAACGCGACTGTCCTGAGAAAAAAGCTCTTCGAGACCCTCGGGGATGTCGTTGAATACAATGAGCCCATTATCGTTAGCACCAAAAAGGGAAACGCGGTGATTTTGAGCGAATCCGATTACAATGCGATGATGGAGACGATTTACATCATGTCCCGGCCTGATCTCGTCAGGAAGATCAAAGAGGGAGAGAAAGAAGATCCCAAAAAAATGGCGGTCTACACGCCGGGCGAGGAATGGTAAATGTGGATTGTCAAATTCACCAAGAACGCCGCGAAAGACAAAAAGTTTCTCAAACAAAGCGGCTTGGACAAAAAAGCCAAAAAACTTTTGGATATCCTCGCCACCAATCCTTATAAAAACCCGCCCAGTTACGAAAAGCTGATCGGGGACTTAAACGGCTACTATTCCCGGCGAATCAATATTCAGCATCGTCTGGTTTATCGGATTGACGAAACGAACAAAGAAATCATTATTCATTCGATGTGGTCTCATTACGAATAGCGTTGGCGTTGCAGTTCAGATATGAAACGGCTCGTCCCGTTAAATTGATGGAATCGACGGCCCAAGGTACGAAAAAACGGTGTCCAAAAGCGGAAGGCCATAAGGCCTTCGTTTTGTTTCAGCGGTTAAAAGCGGTGTTTTAAAAGGATAGGAAAATGGCTGATTTCAAATCAATCCGCTCACCCTCGCAGTTTCTTTTATGTTCTTCATCTTGATACATTAATCGCTCGATGCCGGGGTTCGAGCGGGCGCCACCCGAGGGAGCACCTAAAAGTGGGAAAGCGGTTCACGAAAGCCGAATTTGAGATTTATTTGTCCTGCGAGGTCGAAACGCATGATATCGCCTCTCTCGCTGGCCACAGCATAGGCCGCCTGTGCTTTTCGGGGGGTTCTCATGGCGAAAAACATCGGCTTCAAACGGTTGGAGCGCTCCGAAAGATGCGAGAACCGTCGTTCCCTAAAAGCCTTCGAAATCAAGGGAAAATCTTTCCAAATGGACATAATCGATGGGGAGACCTATTGGGTTTTATCCCGCTAGGTCTTGGTTGAAGGGGAACGATCGCGTCATTGAAATAAGCGATAGCGTTACCGGCAGCGTTCTTCCCGAATGCATCACAGTCGATGGGGTTCTTTACCGCGCCAAAGGCCCTAAGCGAAGCTATACTTAAATCATGGATTTCTCCGGCTGGGAAAAACTGGACTTAGAGGATTTCGATGGCTGCATCACCACGACCTTGTTCATGGCAGGCTGCGATTTCCGCTGCCCCTTTTGCCACAACTCGGAATTGGTGCTTCATCCGAAAGAGGCTCCGAAGATCCCGTGGGCCGACATCCTGGAATATCTCGCCAAGCGCAAGAACGTCATCGACGCCGTCTGTGTCACGGGCGGAGAGCCCACTTTGATGCCCGATCTCCTGGACAAACTGTCCGACATCAAATCCCTTGGCTATCGGATTAAGCTCGACAGCAACGGCTCCCGTCCGGAAGTGCTCCGAATCGCGGTGGAGCAAGGCCTCGTCGATTACATCGCGATGGACATCAAGAATTCGCCTGCCAAATACGCGATGACGATTGGGACGACGGATTTTTCCTTTGACGATATCAAGGAATCCGCCGCTTTCTTGATCCAGGGCAAAATCCGTTATGAATTCCGAACCACGACCATCGCGGAATACCATAACGAAAAGGATTTCGAAGCCATTGGTCATTGGCTTGCCGGAGCGGAACGCTACTACATCCAGCGTTACATCGATAACGAAAATTGCATCGCCCACGGCCTTCATATGGTGAGCAAAGAAAAGGCCTTGGTCTTCAAGGCCATTCTCGAAAAGAGCATCAAATTCGTGGCCTTGCGCGGTTACGAATGAGACTGAGCAAAGAGATAATTGGTGGCGCTGAGTGAGGCGATGGCGCCATCCGCGCAAGCAGTGGTGAGCTGCCGTACTTTTTTGACCCGGCAATCGCCCGCGGCATAAACTCCGGGAGTTTTGGTTTCCATCGCGTCATTCGTGAGGATGAAGCCTTTCTCAAGATCGACCACATTCGAGAACCGCTCATTGTCCGGGACCTGCCCGATGGTCACAAAGGAGCCTTCGCATTTTATCACGGCGTCTTCTTTTGTTTTGGTATTTTGGAAGGTGATGGATTCCAATTTTTTCTCGCCGTTGAAAGAGACGGCATTGAGGTTATGGATGACTTCGATGTTTTTGATCCCCGCCAACCCCTTGACCAGAATATCGTCGGCGAAGAAACGGTCAAATAAAGTCACCAGATAAATATGGTGGCACATGCCTGAAAGCATGAGCGCGTATTGAAGGGCGGTGTTGGCGTCGCCGATGATCACGACATCCTTGCCGGCGTAGAAAGGACCGTCGCACACGGCGCAATAACTTACGCCATGGCCGGTCAGCTCTTTTTCGCCTGGGATGTTGAGATGGCGGTGTTTGACCCCGCTGGCGAGGATGACGGCCTTTCCTTCATAGACTCCGAAATTCCCAATGGCTTTGAAACCCGCGGGCGTGGGCTCGACGCTTTTGATCTCGTCTAAGTCGTATTCGGCCCCCAGGGCCGTCACCTGCTCAAACAGGCGATTGGTGAAATCGAGTCCCGAAATCGAAAGAACAGACGGAAAATTATCCACGCGGGGGGAATCGGCGATCTGGCCTCCGAAGGCTTCTTTCTCCAGGATCTTCACCGTATGGCCGGCCCGCAAAGAATAAAGGGCCGCGGTCAAAGCCGCGGGCCCTCCGCCGATAATCAGAATCTCAGGCTGCATGTCCTTTGACTTTCTCGATATAGCCCTTGATTAAAGAGGCGTTCTCGTAAACGTCGAAGGAGTCGCCGTCCGGAACCAATAGCGTCGGAGCTTTGGTGATGCCGAAAGCCACCGTCGTATCTTTGTTCGCGGCCGCATCGATGTCCTTATAAGCGATGCCTTCTTTGTCGAGGAGCATCTTGGCCATTTTGCAATTGGGGCAGGTCGGCGAGGTGAAAAGCATGAGCTCGGTCACCTTGGGCGCGGCCTTTTTCTCGTCTTGGCCATGGCAAGCCTCACCCTCCACGGGGGCGGGAGCCTCGCCTTCGCGGACCACATAAGTCTTGCGATCCTTGAATTCTTGGAGCTTGCCATCGTTCCAGTTCTTGACGGGGCGATAGTATCCGGTGATGCGGCTATAGACTTCCGTCTCTTTGCCGCAGATCGGGCATTTCCAGACTTCGCCGGCGAGATAACCATGATCGGCGCAGACGGAATAGGTCGGGGACATCGTGTAATAAGGAAGCTTGTAATTCGTGGCGATCTTCCGCACGAGGTTCATGCAGCTCTCCCAGTTCGGAAGCCGTTGGCCAAGGAAGGCGTGAAAGACGGTTCCAGAGGTATAAAGCGTCTGAAAGCGGTCTTCGATGTCGAGGGCGCTGAAGACGTCGTCGGTATAGCCGACCGGAAGATGCGAGGAGTTGGTGTAATAAGGCGTCTCGCCGCTCTTACCGCCCGTGAGGATGTCCGGATATCTCTCGCGGTCGTGCTTGGCCAAACGATAGGAGGTCGATTCGGCCGGAGTGGCTTCCAGATTGAAGAGATCGCCATACCGCTCTTGATAATCGGAGAGGCGGGTTCTCATATGGTTGAGGACCTCGATGGTGAATTCTTGGGCCTCGGGGTGGCTGATGTCCTGCTTGATCCATCTTGCGTTGAGGCAGGCTTCGTTCATGCCCACGAGCCCGATGGTCGAGAAGTGATTCTTGAACGTTCCAAGGAAGTGCTGGGTGTAAGGATACAGCCCCGCGTCCAGAAGCGTGGTCAGCGTCTTTCGCTTGATGTCGAGCGAGCGGGCCGCGATGTCCATCAGATGGTCAAGACGGGCATAGAAATCGTTCTTGTCGGTCGCGAGATAAGCGAGACGCGGCATATTGAGCGTGACGACGCCGATCGATCCGGTGCTTTCGCCGGAGCCGAAGAAACCGCCGGTCTTTTTTCGGAGTTCACGAAGATCGAGCCTAAGCCGGCAGCACATGCTGCGGACATCGCTCGGTTTCATGTCGCTATTCACGAAGTTCGAGAAATACGGGGTGCCGTATTTGGCCGCCATCGTGAAGAGAAGGCGGTTGTTCTCGTTATCCGACCAATCGAAATCCTTGGTGATGGAATACGTCGGGATCGGGTATTGGAATCCGCGCCCATTGGCATCGCCCTCGATCATGACCTCGATGAAGGCTTTGTTGACGAGTTTCATCTCTTCGACGCAGTCCTTGTATTTGAAGTCCATCTCCTTGCCGCCAACGAGGCAGTTGAGATTAGCCATATCATCCGGAACGATCCAATCCAGCGTCACGTTGGTAAACGGAGCCTGAGTGCCCCATCGCGATGGCGTGTTGACGCCATAGATGAAGGATTGAATGGCCTGTTTGACCTCTTTATAGGAGAGATGATCGACTTTGACGAACGGAGCGAGATAGGTATCGAAGCCGCTGAAAGCTTGGGCGCCCGCCCATTCGTTTTGCATGATGCCGAGGAAGTTGACCATTTGGTTGCAAAGGGTCATGAGATGCCGAGCCGGCGAGGAGGTGATTTTGCCCGGGACGCCGCCTAAGCCTTGTTGAATCAGCTGTCTTAAAGACCAGCCCGCGCAATAACCGGTGAGCATGCTCAAATCGTGGATGTGCATGTCGGCGTTGCGGTGGGCATCGGCGATTTCCTTATCATAGACCTCGCTGAGCCAATAATTGGCCGTGACGGCCCCGCTATTCGAAAGGATGAGCCCGCCTACGGAATAAGTGACCGTCGAGTTCTCTTTGACGCGCCAATCGTTGACCTTGAGGTAGTTGTTGACGACGGCGGCGTAGTTAAGCTCGGTCTTGGCCATATCGCGCATCTCTTGGTGCTTTTTGCGATAGTCCATGTAACTGCGGGCCACATCGACGTATCCGGCTTGAATCAAGACGATTTCAACCGAATCCTGGATGTCTTCCACGTCGACGATCTGGTCTTTGATCTTCTTGTTGAAATCAGCCGTCACGCGGATGGCCAATAATTCCAAGATGTCGTCGGTGATTTCTTTGTGCTCAGCGATAAAAGCCTTGCTCATCGCCTCTTCGATTTTCTTCAGATCGAAGTCCACGATCGACCCATTTCTCTTTTTTACTCTAAACATGCCTTTGTCCTTCTTGCAGCGTAGGTGACATAGAGGCAATTTTCCGGGGTAGAAAAAACAATAACCCGCCGCTAAAAATTGTCCTATGTAGGGGAAATGTAGCCGCCCTTCCCTTGCGTGAATAATGTTATCGAGGACTTGATGAATTTCAAACAATAATGCATCTCTCTGATTTCCAAAAATATTCCTTGAAAAAAACCACGGGTTTAATTAGGTATCAAATTCTTTTTGGGGCAACGCCTTTTCGTTTGATTTTGGCCCTGCCGCCAATTTGTGTTTTTCCGTTAAAACCGCTTTGTCACTGTCTAAGAAAATACAAAATAAAATGATAAAACCTTTATAAAAAATTTCTTTGCTTTTGAATTTTCAAGGCCAAATTGACTTGTTTTATTGGGCAGACAATCGCGTAGGCTTTTGGAATAACAAATATTGGTTTTTGATGCTAAGGGTCGAAATTAAAGACGTCTTTGCTTGCTTTGGAACTTCGTTGTCGGAGGAACGATTCGCGAACGAATGAATTGACTGTAAAACCCTTTCCAGAAATTGCCATGCCATGAAAAATTTTCTTCCAGGTTTCATTCATTAAATGCCTTTGCTCTCAATTAATGCGAACGTCCTCAAAACGACGCTCATCCGCCTTTCGGTTTTTTGGTTTTTTAAAAGAATGTAGTTAGGGAGTTAGCCTTGGATTAAAATAAACAACAGATATTTCAGGAGGTTCCTTATGGCTGCCAAGAAAAGACTCTCGCTCAAGGAAAAAAATAAGAAATTTTGGTTCGATTTCAAGGCCTTCGCCACGCGCGGAAACGTCATGGATGTGGCGGTTGGCATCATCATCGGGGCGGCTTTCAGCTCCATCGTCACTTCCTTAGTCAATATTTTGTTGAGTCTTTGCACCTGGGGTTTGCCGGGTGGGATTTCCGGACTTGTCACGGTGTTGCCCGCCGCCAACGATGCTCAAAACGGGCTAACGGGGATTGGCCAGTCTTTTGCGGCCTCAAAATTAACTGACGAAGCTGAGATTTATGCCCAAAACGTATATGGGACAACCGATGCCACAACCGTTCAAAAATGCGTTGATACCCTCAAGGGAATGTATACTCTTCATGGCGGAAACTATTATGCTAATGCCGCCGCCATCATCGATTGGGGTTCCTTCATTAATGCCCTGATCACCTTCTTCATCATTTCGCTCGTTCTCTTCCTTATCATCAGAGGCTTTGCCAAAGTCCAAGAGAAAAAGGCCGCCATGGCAGCCGCTCTTCAAGAACAGTATTTCCAGAAGCATCCCGAGGAAAGACCGGCCGCGGCGGCCGCTGGAGCTCCAGCCCCAACCGAATTAGATTTGCTTAAGCAGATCCGTGATGAACTCAAAAAACAAAATGAAGCGGCCCAAACAACGGCCCTAAATTCCCAACCCGAAAAGAGATAAAAAAATAAATGCCAACAGACAGTATCACAATTTTAGGGTGGATTGCTGCTTTTTTAACCACCGCTTCGACCCTCCCCCAAGCCATTGAGACCATGAGTTCCCGCAAAACCAATGGGATTTCTTTATTGATGTATATTCTTTTCGTCATCGGAGTCGCTTTTTGGGGCGTTTACGGATTACTAAAACCTGATAACATTGTCCTTGTCGCCAACTTCATCACTTTCATATTTGCTTCAATCACGCTGGGCTTTAAAATCAACAACGTCGCCACGGGCAAAGAGCCGTTCTTCAATTCGAGCAAAAAATCTAAAAATAACCCCCCCGAACCATAAAAAATGCTTAGACGCATACCTTTTGAAAAAATAGAAAATTTCCGGGATCTTGGCGGATATTCTTCTTTTTATGGGGAAACTCAATTCGGCGTGGTTTATCGTTCGGGGACTTTATCCGATGCCACCATTCGTGACGTTGAGGCTTTGGCGGCGATCGGAATCAAATCAATCATCGACATTCGAGATGACAAGTCCAAATCCGAAAAGCCTGACAAAACGCTGAATGATACCCGTTTCGTGTCTTACTTGCTTTCGGTCAACGGAAACGGAAGGGTTCCCAAAAACGCCAAAGATCAGGTTGCCAGTTACCTCGAGATGCTGGAAGAACCCATTCAAGCCCGCAAGATCTTTTTGACTTTGGCCCATTGCCCAAAGCCCTGCGTCATCCACTGCACGGCCGGGAAGGATAGAACCGGTTGTTTCATCGCGGTTTTGATGTTGGCGAATGGGGTGCCATTTCATGATGTCAACGCGGATTACATGCTTTCTTTCCCATACCTAACCCGACTGACTGCGGAAACCCGAAAGAACTATCCCGATTTTCCAAAAGTCGTTCTTGAGCCCAATGCCTGTTTTCTTAAGCGTGTTTTTGATTTATTTTCCAAGAAATACGGCGATGTTGAGGAGTATTTTTCCGCGATCGGGATTAGCGACGATGACATCACGCTTCTGAAAAACCTTTTAGGAAAGCAGGAAAAAAGCTGCGGAGCCGTTGTTTTCCACGAAGGGAAAATTTTGGTTGAGCACATGAAATTGGGTCATTATTCCATTACCAAAGGCCACGTTGAGCCATTGGACAAGTCCGAAGAAGATACGGCTTTGCGGGAGATCAAAGAGGAAACGGGAGTTTCCGCTACTATCCTCTCAAAAAAGACCTATTCCATCGACTATTCGCCTTATTTAGGAATTGCCAAACATGTGGTTTTTTATGTGGCGGAAACTAAAGACGATGAAACCAAACCTCAACTCGAAGAAGTCAGCGCCATCTATTGGCTGTCTCCTAGCGATGCCATAAGGACCGTCAGCCACGAAACGGACAAGAAAGTCATTCTTTGGGCTTGCAAAGTCAAAGCTGAGTTATAGCGAATCATTCTTCGATTCTTTTTTTAATATATTTGGCATAAGCATGGGCGACATTCTTTCCCGTAGTCGCTTCGATTCCCGAAAGGAAGGCATTAGAATTGACTTCGCAAACGATGGGCTCTTTATAAGGGCCTTCTAAGATGTCGACACCGCAGTAATCGAGTCGCAATATTTTGGCGGCCCTCTCAGCAGTTTTAATATATTCTTTTGGAATTATGGTCTTTTCGCCGACGCCCCCGCATGCGATGTTGCTGCGGAAATCGCCGTTTTTGTTAACCCGTTTCATGCCTGCAAAATAGCGCCCCCCGATCACAATGAGGCGGAAGTCGAACCCAAAGCTAGAGGATACAAATTCTTGGAAAAGTCGAGGATTGGTTTTATGAACGTTTTCAAAGTCCGCCAAATCACTTTCGTTTTTCAAGAGGAAGACCGCCTCCCCAAGACTCCCGAAATCGTCCTTGGCCACCATTGGGAAGGGAATGATCTTTTCCAAATCGTGAATGAAATCATAGGAAATGTCATTGGAATAATTCAAAGGACCAGAAATGGTTTTAGGCATCTTGATCCCATGATTGGAAAGCGCCATATGGGTCAACATTTTATCATCGCAAAGTTCGATGGAACGGGCGCTATTAAACAAACGATTTCCTGCTTGTTCCAGGGAATAAGACACATATGGATCCTTATCCAAATAGAGGACGAAATCATAATCAAGTTGTTGGCAATAAAGGGAACCGTCACTTCCAATAAAGGAAAGGATCGAAGCGTTGGTCTTTCGATCTAATTGAATGCCGATTTTTGAAAACTCCTCTCGCATTCTTTCGTAAAAATGCTCGGCTCCGGGAAGGATCAGATAGGCATTAAGGAGACATAAACCTTTTTTCATGACAAAAGGATTATAAACCCAAACCAAAAAATGAGACCATTTAATAATGTACAAATTATGACAAGATTATGCTATATTCTATTTGTATGAAAAACATCAAACCAATCTCCGTCCTGCGTGATACCTCCAAAGTCGAAAAGGATCTCAAAGAGAACGGAGGTTGTCTATATATTACCAAAAACGGTTATTCCGACTTAGTTATTTTGTCGCCCGATAACTATGATAGGATCACCTCGCAAAAAATCAATAAAACTTTCGAGGGGGGCCGCAAAAAGTTCGAAAGAAAAAGCATCGATACACCACAAAGCGACCCTTTGGGATTCGTTAGATGCCGATCCCAGTCGATCGAAATTGACGTTGCCAACGTCACCGCGAACAAAAACAAAATCCTCCTAGCCGTCAAAGAGGCAGCCGAAGATGGGGTCAAAGTCCTTTGCCTTCCAGAACTTTGTCTGACCGGTTATACCTGCGAGGACCTCTTTTTCTCGGATAATCTGCAAGGCAAAGTCGAGAAATCATTAAAAGAAATCGAAGGCGAATCTTCGGCTTATGAAGTCTTTTTCGTTTTTGGCGCCCCGGTCATCAAAAACAATTCTTTATATAATTGCGCAGTCGCGGTTTACAAAGGGAAAATTCTTGGGATCATTCCCAAAAGCTTCCTCCCGAATTATGAGGAGTTTTATGAGAAGAGACATTTTGCGGCCGCGCCTCAAGAAAACGAAAAGATCGATATTCAAGGAGTTTCCTATCCCTTTGGGACCAAGTTGATATTCTGCGATGAAAATTATGTGAAACTGAAAATCGGAATCGAAATTTGCGAAGACGCCTGGATTCCGGAAACTCCGAGCACCAAAGCTGCATTGGCCGGAGCGGACGTGATTCTTAACTTATCCGCTTCCAATGAAATCGTTGGCAAAAGGGAATTTCGATCCAGTTTGGTTTCCATGACCTCGGCTCGCTTGTGTGCCGCCTACGTTTATGCGGACGCCGGAGATGGGGAGTCAACCACTGACTTGGTTTTCGGATCGCACAATTTGATTGCCGAAAATGGAAGAATACTCGCAGAAACTCAATTATTCGAGATGGGGAAGGCCACCACAGAAGTTGATTTGGAAAAAATAACAGCCGAAAGAATCAAGATGACGACCTTCGGAAACGAAGGCTCCGATTATTATCAATTCATCTTTTTTTCCATGCCATTAGAGCAACCACAAAATCTCTTGCGTCATTATTCAGCCAACCCTTTTGTTCCTGAAGGGAAAGAAGTCGATCTTAAAAGAGTGTCTCTTATTCTTAAAATCCAAGAAATGGGATTGGTCAAAAGACTTTCGACGATACACACCAAAAAGGCCTTGGTGGGGGTTTCAGGCGGACTTGATTCAACCTTGGCGCTCCTAGTGACGGTTGAGGCGTTTAAGCATTTAAAATACGATCTTCGAGGAATCACGGCGGTTACCATGCCCGCCTTTGGAACTTCGAAGAGAACTTACAACAACGGGAAAAAACTAGCGGATGAATTGGGCGTTTCTTTTCGAGAAATCAATATCGAAAAAACCTTGGTTTCGCATTTTTTGGATATTGGGCACGATTTAAATGAATTTAACGTTACCTATGAAAACGCCCAAGCGAGAGAAAGAACCCAGGTTCTGATGGATTTGGCCAACGATGAGGGGGCCATCATGGTCGGAACCAGCGACTTGAGCGAGCTTTGCCTTGGATGGACGACCTTCAACGGAGACCACATGTCCATGTATGGAGTCAATGCTTCAATTCCCAAAACCCTGGTGCGTTATCTTTGCGAAGGATATGCCATTCTTCATCCCGAAACCCTGGATTCCATTAGCGATATCGTTTCTACCCCAATCTCACCAGAACTTTTGCCAACCAGCAAAAATGGAACCATCGCTCAAAAAACAGAAGATAAAATCGGGCCTTACGAACTAAACGATTTCTTTATCTTTCATTTTCTTAGATTCGGCTTCCGGCCCGCGAAGCTTTTTTTCCTCGCCAAAACCGCCTACCAAGGAAAATACGATGATCAAACCATCAAGAAATGGTTGAAAGAATTTTTTATTCGCTTTTTTCACAATCAATTCAAAAGAAGCTGTCTTCCAGATGGAGCTAAAGTCGGCACCGTGGCGGTCTCGCCTCGCGGGGATTTGCGCATGCCGTCCGATGCCTCAGTGGACGACTACCTTAGAGAGATTGATAGTCTCTAAAGAAAGAATGGTTACGAGATGTTAAAATAACTCTATGGAAAACACCAATAAATCCCAAAACAACTCCGAATTGAAAACCCCTTTAAAAAAAGAGGAGAATTCTGAAGAAATCACCAAAAAAGAAGAACTAAGGGAAAAAAACCTATTCAACGAAATAGTCCGTTTTGTCATCATTGGTGTGGTCTGCACTTTGATCGATTTCGGAGTGTCGTTTGCCTTTATAAAAGTGTTTAGTTCCAATCTTGCGACCCAAGGTGCCTGGGGCGGTTATCTTTCTTTTGCCATCGCCGGGACCATTTCATTCTTGGTCAGTTCCCTTGTCAATTTTATCTTTTCCCGAATTTACGTTTTCAAAAACGTGGACGAAAACATCAAAACCAACAATCAAAAGACCTTCTGGTTTTTCCTTATTTTGGGAACCGGGGGTTGGCTCATTGGGATTGCCCTTCAAGAATTGGGGGTCTGGATTTGCAATGTCACCTGGTCGCTGAATTTGTCTTTGGATGTCACCCAAGTTTCTCTAACAACCTTATTTGGAGGTGAGAGCGTGGCTTTTTGGGCTTTCGTGGTTATTTTCTGCATCAAAACCCTAGTGACCCTAGTCTACAATTACATCACTCGAAAAGCCTTTATTTTTAAAGCGCCGAAGAAACAATAGATTCGTTTTCTTCGCAAAAGCCATTCAATTGCAGGCGACATCGTCATCGAGAAAAACCGTTTTCACGGTTTTAAATTTTGAGGCAAGTTCCGATTGCGGATCTTTGTAATTCTTGATCATGTTCTCGATGACATAATCGGGCACCCATTTTTCTTGTGGCCGCATCTTGTTTCGGATTAGGCAAGTATTCCAATCATGAAGTTTAAGGAGATAGAGGTCATATTCATCAAAAAGCGGAAGGTTTTTCAGAAAGAATTTTCTTCTTTCGTCATTTAACATCGTGGAATCCAACAGGATCGTTACGTCGGGGTTTGTCGCAAAGATCGAAACAGCAGTTTTGACCATTTCCGAATAAACCGGCCGCATGTTTTTATTGGGCGGAAACAAAAGATAACTCCCGGTGATCCTTTTTCTTTCTTCGTCGCTGGAAACGATCTTAACGTTTTCGCTAGGATGTTTTTCGATGTATTGCTGACAGAAGGTGCTCTTGCCGATTCCCGCTGGCCCGCAAACGAAAATGAGTTTTTTCATGCTTAATAAATATAGGCCGAAAATAGCGGTATTCTTTTAAAACACGGCTGAAACCCTCCCCTTCGCTATTTTTGATCGTTGGCTTTCTCTTTTTCTTCCTTGGCTTTGGCCTTGTGATAGGCCTTGACCAAGCGGGCTCCGCGATTGGGCTCATCTTCGCAGCCGATGGGCTGATGGGTGATGCGTGGTTTGATGAAATGGAAATAAACGACAAGGCCTACCAAAATTAGGACAACCGCGAGAACCATTCCGTCGATCCAACCAATCCCGACATAGGTTCCGCTGGCCCCCGAGCTGACCCAGCCCTCGGAAATGTTGATTCCCTTGGTGCTGTAGCCCGTGGAGCTCCAGCCAATCAAACCGATCAAGGTCGATAGACTGAAGGACCACGCCAATTCAATCGAGACGGCTTTAATCATGTTTTTGGCGCTTCCAAGTTCTTTTCTCATCACCGCCAACGCCCCAAAGCACGGGGCGCTGAAAAGATTGAAGACGATGAAACTATACGCAGAGCAGGCCGCGGCGAATCCGTTGCTGGCATTGAAGAAACTAAAGGCAGCCGAAGTGGAAATGTCTTTAGCCGAAGTTCCGGCGATGATGGCCAAGGAGGAAACAACTTGCTCTTTAGCGATTAAGCCTTGCATCGCCGAAACGGTCAATCCCCAGGAATAATTCCCGCCCCAAGCCGGAATGAAGACAAAGGCGATGACGCGCCCGATCCCCGCCAACATTGATTGGTCGATGAGAGATCCCGAATTCGCCACATTGGCCGAAAGATCAGTGGGTCCGACGTAATGCCATGCCCAGTCAAAGCGGGTTAAAAGCCACAAAGCCAAGGAGCACAAGAAGATGATGGAACCTGCCCTTTTGATAAAGGCTAAGGACTTATCCCATACTTCCCGCCAGGAATCCTTTTGCTCCGGCAGTTTGTAGGCCGGCAATTCAGTGATGAAAGCCGTATCATCTTTAATTTTTGATAAACGCTTGATAAGAATGGCCGTAATCAAGATGACCACGATTGCCAACATATAAACGCTTAAAGCGACCACCCAGCCATAAGCCGGCCAAATGATGCTGGACAGAAGAGCGATGATCGGAAGTTTTGCCGAGCAGGGGATAAAAGGCGTGAGCATAATCGTCGTATTACGCTCTTTTTCGCTTTCGACTGTGCGAGCGCTCATGATTCCCGGAACGGAGCAACCACTTCCCACGATGAAAGGAATGATGGATTTTCCCGACAGACCGAATTTCTTGAAAATCTTATCCAGGAAAAAGGCGATTCTATTCATATAGCCAGAGGCCTCAAGAATGGCCATGCAGTAAAAGAGGACAATCAGTTGTGGCAAGAAATTAATAACAGCGGAAATGCCAGCAATAACGCCATTCTGAACCAAATCAGCGCTCCAAACCGAGCCTCCTCCGCCAGTAATGAGACTTCCGAGCCAAGGGCCTAAACCTTGGCAAGCGAAAGGAATGTCAAATCCAAATACGGAAATGGATTCCGACCCATTGAATAAACCATCAATAAAATCGGTGGTCAAACTTCCAACGACCCCAACCGAAAGAAAGTAGACAAGACCCATGATGACGACGAAAATAGGAAGCGAAAGCCATTTATTCAAAAAAACCTTATCCAGCTTATCCGTTACGGATTCCGGCATGATTTTTTCGATGCAACAACTATTTTTGACTTTGGTCACGAAATCATAACGCTGGTCGGCCACGATTTGCTCCGAATCCATCTCATAGGATGCCTCAATGGCTTTTATTTCGTTTTCGGTCGAGGTATTGTCGAGCGCTTTGAAGAAAGGGTCACGTTCGAAGACCTTAACGGCCGCAAATTTGGGGTTGTGGGTTTCTTCAAGTTCGGTATTAAGATCGCTTTCGATGTGATCAACCTCATTTTGGACATTGCCGGCATATATCTTTAAGTGGGGATTGCGACGATATTTGTTTTCACGGATGGTAGAAATAAGTTTTTCGACGCCCTCGCCGGTCTTAGCGGAAATGCGGATGACGGTAAGCCCTAATTCTTCTTCGAGCTTTTGATCGTCAATGGTGATGCCGTTAGCTTCAAGGATATCGACCATGTTCAGGGCAACGATGACATCGGTATTCAGTTCCGCTAATTGGGTCGTTAGATAAAGTGAGCGTTCAAGAGCGGTGGCATCAATGATGTTAATGATGATATCGGGACGAGACTCAAGACAGAATTTGCGGGTTACTTTTTCTTCATCGGTATAAGGAGAGAGAGAATAAACCCCCGGAGTATCAACTAGAATAAGATCTTTTCTTCCGCCTTTGATGAAACCTTCTTTTCGCTCAATGGTCACGCCGGGCCAGTTTCCGACCGTTGCATTCATGCCCGTCAAAGCATTAAAAAGAGTAGTTTTTCCAGAGTTTTGGTTGCCGACCAGCCCGATGGTTTTAGCTTTATTTTCCATTGTCTTCACCCAGAACCTGAATATCGATTCCCTTCATATCATCGTGTCTGATAGCCAATTCGTAGCCTCTTAATTTAATATCAACCGGATCCCCAAATGGAGCTATCTTTTTTACTTCGATGACGACGCCTTTGGTGATTCCCATATCCAATAAATGGCGTCTTAAAGCGGCGTTGTCATTGTGGAAATCGAGGACGATCGCAATTTGGCCCTTCTTCAAGTCACTAAGATGGCCATGGTCGCCAGGTTTTAAATTCTGGCGGAATTCTGTGACATCTGGATCTGACATATCTGCCTCCTGGAATGTTAACCTGGGTTAACTTCCGCCTAATAATATAGATATGGTAACTGAAACTGGCAATAGAAAGAAAACGCTTTAATGGAAAAACGTGCATTTTGAAGTAAACTAATGTCATGAAAAAAAGATCGCGTTCTATCGAAGATTATTTGGAGGCGCTCTTAATGCTTGAAGAAAGCGGGAAGGCTCTTGGGATAACGGATTTGGCTAGGATTCTCAGCGTTTCCAAACCAGCCGCCACCCAGATGGCCAATGAATTGAAAGATTTGGGGTATATTGAAAAAGAACCTTATGGAGATATCCGTTTCACTGAAACTGGGCGCCGCATTGGAAGCCAGGTCTTTCATCGGCACAAAGTCCTTTTCAAATTTTTGTCTTCTATTGGCGTTCCTTCCGATACGGCGGAAGAGGATTGTTGCAAGATCGAACACGTCATTTCTGAGGAGACCTTCAAAGCCATCGAAGCCAAAACGGAAACATTGAAATAAGGATATTGAGTTTAAAATATCTTTTAATTCTGAAAAGCATTAACTAAAACAATCGATGAAAGCTGTTTAAATACTTTTTTATAGATTTAGTTGTTGAATCGTTTCCAAAATAAACGATAATTTTTTCATTATGCAAACAAAAAAGGAGAAAGAACATGCCAAAGTACACTAAAAAGGATATTTTGGAGATTGCGAAGAAGGAGAATGTTCAATACATCCGTCTTCAATTCACCGATATTTTGGGGACCATCAAAGCGGTGGAAATCGCGGTGGGACAACTGGAAGCCGCCCTTAATAACGAAATCATGTTCGATGGTTCATCCATTGAAGGCTTTGTTCGCATTAAGGAAGCCGATATGTATCTTCGTCCCGACCTGTCAACTTGGATGGTATTGGGCTTTGAAGATAGCAGCCATGGCAAAATCGGACGTCTTATTTGCGACGTTTACACTTCGTATGGAAAGCCCTTCCCCGGGGACCCGCGCTTTATCCTAAAACAGGCCGTCATCGAGATGAATGATGCCGGATTTGCCTCTCTTAACGTTGGGTTTGAACCAGAATTTTTCCTTTTCAAACTTGATGATAAAGGCAACCCGATACTTGACCCGATCGATCAGGCTTCCTACTTCGATTTATCGCCCGTCGATGGCGGGGAATATGTGCGCCGCGATATCGCTCTTGAACTCGAAAAGCTTGGATTCATCATCCAAACCGCCCATCACGAGGTGGCGCCTGGGCAAAACGAAATCAACTTCCGTTTCGCTAACGTGGTGGAGGCTTGCGACAATATTCAGACTTTCAAGCAGGTCGTGAAATTCGTGGCCCATAAATACGGTTACCTTGCGACCTTCATGCCAAAGCCCGTTGCCGGCATCAATGGCTCGGGCATGCATACGAACTGCTCCTTAGCGGACAAGACCGGAAAAGATATCTTCTTTGATGAAAAAGATCCGATGAAATTGTCTTTGGTCTGCCGCAAATGGATCAGCGGAATCATTAGGCACGCACGTGGTTTTGCCCTTCTGACCAACCCGATCGTCAACTCTTACAAGAGGCTCATTCCCGGGTATGAGGCCCCCTGCTATGTGTGCTGGAGCGATGCCAACCGTTCTTCGATGATCCGCATCCCGGCCGCTCGCGGTCAAGCCACCCGCACCGAAATCCGCAACGTTGATTCCGCGGCCAATCCTTATTTGGCTTTGGCCGCCATCTTAGCGTGTGGGCTTGATGGCATCAAAAACATCAAAGAAGACCAACTCGTCAAACCGGTTTATGACAACATCTTCTCATTGACCCAGGATCAGCGCGATGCTCAGGGCATTCCTTCGATGCCGGACAACCTCCACGAGGCTATCGCTAATTTTAAGGCCGATCCGCTCATGCTGAAGGTCTTGGGCGAGCATACTTATAGTAAATATCTTGAGGCCAAAGAGATCGAGTGGGATCAATACCGCACGCAGGTCACGACCTGGGAATTGAAGAATTATCTCGTCAAATAAAAAGAGAGGCCCCGTCAGGGCGCCTTTCTTTCACCTTTCCTTCTTTTATTCGTTCATTGCGCCTAAGATATAGCCATGAAAATCGCCATCGTCGGAAGCGGGGCCAGCGGCCTCTATTGCGCCATCCTTCTTAAAAAGAAGAACGCGGCCAACGATGTTTTTGTGATCGAGAAAGATGAAAAGATCGGGCGTAAGCTTTACGCGACCGGAAACGGGCATTGCAATCTCTTGAACCTATCCTTGGAATCGAAGGCCTACAACCATCCTGATTTCATGGAAAAAGTCATTTCTTTGTATCCTTATTCTTATTTAAAAAAGGAATTGGCGGATTGGGGTCTGGAAGTAATCGAAAAGGGGAATTACGTTTATCCTCTTAATTTCAACGCCTCCGCGTTTGTTGGCTTTTTGACGGATTTGTGCCATAACCTTGGCGTTCATTTCGTCTTAAAGACCCGCGTGCGCGATTATGAGATCGGTCATGGTGGGATTACCCTGATGACGAGCGAAGGGTCATTGCCTTCCTTCGATGAATTGATCCTTGCCGTAGGAGGGGAATCCACGCCCAAATTAGGAAGCGATGGATCCTTTTTCCCAATTCTCAAAAAGCACGGTTATGAAATCGAAGATCTAAAACCGGGATTAGCCCCTTTGAAACTTTTGGATGAGGACATCAAACCTTTGGCGGGTCTTCGCCACGACGCCAAAGTCGAAGCCGTGGTTTCTGGGAAAGTTGTCTTCTCCGAAAAAGGCGAGATCTTATATAAAGACGATGGGATTTCCGGAATCGTCATCTTTAACGCCGAAAGCGCGCTTCTTCGCTTAAACCATTTCAAAGGCGCCGGAATCCATATTGATTTGTTCCCTGATGTCAGCGAAAAAGAATTAGCGGACCGTCTGGCCATCGACCAAAAAAACAATCCGCCGTTCTTCTTCGAAGCCTATTTCCAAGACGAACTGGCCAAGCACATCCTCGCCCGAGCCAAATCGCAAACCGATGGACGAAAGATTGCTCAAGCCATCAAGAATTTGGTTTACTCAGTCCGCGAGCCGTATTCCTTTGAAAACAGTCAGGTAACCATTGGCGGGGTGTCTTTGAAAGAAGTCGATTCTTCTTTGCAGTCGAAGCGGGAGAAGAACGTTTATTTCGCGGGTGAGATTGTGGATATCGATGGGAATTGCGGTGGTTTTAATTTATCTTGGGCGTTGCTTAGCACATTAATGATTGTGAGGGAATCATGAAATTCACCGTAATTAATCTAAAACTTCCAGTCGACCACACCGAGGGTGATCTGAGAATCAAGATCGCCAAGGAAATCCGACTCGACATTTCCGAGTTCTCTTACAAAGTTCTCCGCAAATCCATCGATTCGCGAAAGGGCGAAGTGTCCTTTGTCTATAGCGCCGCCATCGAGGTCGGTCATTACGTCTCGGGCCGCAATGTGCAACCCTACAAAGAACCGCCTTCGGTTGTCATTCCCCATATCGAAAAATCCTATCGCCCAGTGGTGGTGGGGTTTGGCCCGGCTGGGATCTTCTGCGCTCTCGTTTTGGCCCGAGCAGGCTTGAAGCCGATCGTTTTGGAAAGAGGCAAGAAGGCCGAGGACAGAGCCAAAGACGTCGATGCTTTGCGAACCAAAGGAATTTTGGATCCCGAAAGCAATGTTTGCTATGGCGAGGGCGGGGCCGGAACCTTCAGCGACGGGAAACTGAATACCGGAGTCAATGACTCCAACCTCAAATTCGTTTTGGAGGAATTCGTCAAACACGGTGCCGAAAAAGATATCTTGATCGATTCGATGCCGCATGTGGGAACCGATTTTCTCCAGAAAGTCGTCCAAGAGTTCAGAAAAGAGATTCTCACGCTGGGCGGCGACATCCTTTTCGAAAGCAGGTTTACGCAACTGATTATCACTGGAAATCATGTGTCCGGGGTCCGCTATTCGGATGCCTATCATCATGAGAAAAAGCTCGATTCTGAAGCTGTTTTCTTGGCCATCGGCCACAGCCCTTTCGACACGATGCTGTCTCTCCAGAAAAGCGGGGTCGTCCTCCTTCCCAAGGATTTTTCGATGGGTGTCAGGATCGAGCATCCCCAAAGCGAGATCGACGAGGCCAATTATCATGGATCGCAAAGCAAACATTTGCCTCCTTCCTCTTATAAATCTGTCATTCATTTGGCCAACGGGCGCAGCGTTTATTCTTTTTGCATGTGCCCCGGAGGTTATGTCATCAACAGTTCAACCGAACTCGAGACGGTTCTCACCAACGGCATGAGCGATCATGCGCGCGATTCCTCCAATGGGAACGCCGCTTTATTGGTCAGTCTCAAGGCCGAGGATTATTTCAAAGGCGATCCTCTCGATGGCTTTCGTTTTCGTGAGATCGTCGAGAAAAAAGCCTTCCGGGCCGACAAACCCTATTTTGCCCCAGCCGAAAAAGTCGGGGACTTTCTGGCCGAGAAAGAACCCAGCGGGTTTGGCTCTGTCGCCCCGAGTTACAAACCTGGCGTTTATCTTTCGTCCTTGGAGAAAGATCTTCCCGCCTTCGTGGTTTCTTCGCTTCGGGAGGCCCTGCCCAAATTGGCTGAGACTCAAGCTTTCTATAACGACTTGGACGCCGTGATGACGGGCTTCGAGACTCGTTCTTCCTCACCTGTTCGCATTCCTCGGGATGAAGCGGGGGAAGCCAACATCAAGGGGCTATATCCTTTGGGAGAAGGCGCTTCTTATGCTGGAGGCATAACCTCGGCGGCTTTGGATGGTTTGAAATTGACCCTCGCCTTTCTGGCTCGGAGAATTTAGCGCATTGACTATCTTTATAAGATAGACTTAAATTATTAAGTTGCTTCCGGCATTCATTTTGAGGCAGGAAGCTTGAAAGGTCATTTATGAAATATCAAAGCACATCAAGAACCCTTTGCTTCTTGTTCCACGCCCTCATCATCGCGGCCTTCGGATCGCTTGGGATGTTTTTCGGAGTCTTTGTCGTTCCTGAGTATTTCTCGACTTTTAACCATTATTTTGTTTCGATCGATGGCGACTATTTCCTTTTCCTGGAACTGGCCGTCCTTGGCTTGGTGCTTTTGACGCTCAGCGTTTTCGGCCTCATCAACGCCATCAAGGGGATCCTCAAACCCAACGACGACGAGCCGGTGGTGAAGAGCCTGACGTTCTTTGTGGCGGAGGGCTGGGTCGTATCCGCTTTCTTCATTCTCCAAGGCGTGCTGCTCTTTGATGTCGTCAGCTTTGGCGACAGCAAAAACTTGGCTTTTGTCATCATCATGGCGCTTCTGTTTGCCATCATGCTTCTCATCGCCACCAACATTCCGATGGTTCGTCTTTATGACGGACGTGATCAGACGCCGCTTCTCGCGGTCTTATCTTTATCCGCTGGAATCGTTGGTCTTTTCTTAGGGGTTGAGGTCTTATCGAACCTCGTCTTCAACTGGCTGCGCGGCGAGAATTCCTTCTCCGCCTATCACGAAGTCAATTTGCTTTTGGGCATCATCGCCGGGGCTAGTTTGGTCATCGCGGCCTTGGGCATTCTGGCTTCCGCTCTCATTAAGAGAAAAGGCGCCAAGGGACTGACCATTGGCGGTTTCCTCAATAGCGCTTCCGTCTTAGTTTTGGGCGGCGGGTTGCTGAGTTATGC
>Ga0224525_1000376_pt1 | contig 20865 bp, 19 predicted proteins | sample CFST100metaG_FD_179874 | JGI IMG/M metagenome (GOLD analysis project Ga0224525, IMG submission 179874) | Peat soil microbial communities from Stordalen Mire, Sweden - C.F.S.T100 | ecosystem: Environmental > Terrestrial > Soil > Wetlands > Peat | place: Sweden: Norrbotten County, Stordalen Mire...
TTCATTCCGAGTTCATGCACGGCGGCATTGATTCTCACTTGCCACAATCCGCGCATCAATCTTTTCTTTCTCTTCCGGTCCCTATAAGCGTTAGTTCCGGCTTTGATGACTGCCATTTTGGCATATTTGAATTTGCTTCTTCTGTCTCGCAAATATCCTTTAGCTTTTTTCAGGACGTTTTTTCTGCGCTTGTTCGCCATCACGCCTCGTTTGATTCTTGTCATATCTTTGAATTATATTATCAATTTTAATTATATATTTAACATATCTTACATATTCCCGCTTAAGGGAATCTTATCGTCATTATGACAATAAGGCGCGATATTTATTTCGATTCTCCCGCTAGCTGTCTTATGATTGCTTTCTTGAAGCCGCCGCCAATCTTCTTGTCTTTTCTTTTTTCTCGCGTTTCATTTCCCGTGTCGGAAGAGTTGAAGTGGTCCTGATTGGCAGTGCGGGCGATGATTTTGCCGGTCTTGGAAATTTTGAATCTCTTGGCTACCGCTTTTTTCGTTTTGATTTTCATTATGGTAAATTATCCTGATTATATATGAATTAATTTCTCTTGAATTCTATCACGATACTGAAGCCTTGAGGGCTTTGTAGAATGTCTTGTATCTTCACGATTTCCTTCTCTTCGGTTTTCGAATCGGCTTTAGCAAGTTCGGAGATGCTTGCGATGAATTTTTTGAATTTCTCGCGTGCGAATTCCGCGTTCGCTTTTTCGCGCCCCTTCAAAACCAACTCGGCTTTCACCCGATGACCTTTTGCCATAAACTTGATGATGTTATTCGCTTTGAACTCCAAGTCGTGTCCTTCAGTCCGGACGCTGATGCGGACATTTTTTGTTTCCACTTTTTTCTGATGTGCATTATGCTGCCTGGTTTGTTTGGAAACCTTGTAGCGGTGCTTGCCGTAGTCCATGATCTTGCATACCGGCGGGTTCAGATTAGGAGAGACTTCTACGAGATCCAATTCTCTTTCGCGCGCAAGTTCAATCGCTTTGGATGTATCCATGAGTCCCAAATTTTCTCCGAGATCATCGATGATAGTGACCTTTGGAACTCTTATCTCTTGGTTGATCCTAAAGTTTTTTGTAGTTGCTATATTTTTATTTTAATTATTAAACTTTGACCCAATTTGTCATTCTGAGCAGAGCGAGGAATCTAAAGACTATATAATGCGGGATAAACAGTGCTTATAAACATACTGTCTATAAGCATATTATATATTTTTTAGATCCCTCAAGCCTAAAGGCTTTCAGGATGACAATATAAAATGTGAAAGTTCCACTCTGGTCCGCAGGCCACTTGTGGAGATGGCGGGAGTCGAACCCGCGTCTAGATAATCAGTCCAGAAACCGTCTACCAATATAGATTGCTCAAAGTGTTTAAGGCGTGCAAGTATGAGAGCAAACGAGATCCTGCAAACCCGAGATCGCTAAGTTTCGGAATCGAGCCGCAATCAGCTCTCGAATCCTACACTTGATGTATGACACCGGAGTCTATCTATCAAGATTCGATAGTCCGATGGCTGTCAGCAATTAAGCAACAGCGGTAGCGAAAGCAGGAGCTCTGAATAGAGAAGCTACTTTGCTTGTAAATGTGTTTGCACTTACGATTTGCAATCAATTTTTACGAGTTAGGTTGCATGCTCGATTGGCAATTAATGAACGAGATTCCTATCGAAGCCAAAAGACATCCCCGGAGGGTGACTTATAACTAATAACCGATAACTTATAACAAATACGATATCAATTATACTAGATATTGATTGGATTTAAGCACCAAATTCAAAGCACCAAGCTCCAAATAAATCTCAAATTCAAATATTAAAATCTTAAACAAAATACACGGCTATGTTTGTTTTGGATTTTGGTTATTGTAATTTGGTGCTTATTTGGAGCTTGTAATTTTGAATTTGGTGCTTAAGGGAATCTATTATTAAATTACAAGCTATTTTATACCTTGTTGCCTCTTAAGGCTCTTCTAATGTTAATGTCCGCTTCTCGTTTCTTGATATCTTCGCGCTTGTCTATCATCCGTTTTCCTTTTCCAACAGCAAACTCCAGCTTTATGAGCCTGTGCTTTGAGTATACCTTAACAGGCACTAATGTCAAGCCTTTTTGCTTTATTTTGCCGATTAAAGAGTCGAGTTCGCGCTTTTTGACAAGCACTTTGCGAGACCTATATTCGTCGTATTTTTCCGGCGTATTGGCCTTTTGATAGGCGGGAATATGAGCATTTGTCAGGTAGAGTTCGCCATCATGAATGGTTACAAAAGCGCCTTTGAGGCTCAGATGCCCGGTTTTTATAGCTTTTACTTCATATCCAGCCAAAACCAAGCCGCCTTCCAGCTTTTCCAGGAGTTCATAATCAAAAGTCGCTCGTTTGTTTACTGCATATATACTCATAAGCTGAGTTTAGCATAATAGAGAGGAAAATCAACCATAATGGTGGAAAAACGATATTAAATAAAAAAGGAAGAAAAAAATATTTTACAAGGTTTGTCGCTTGCGGGATATTTTTTTCTTCAACTTTACTTTTCGTCTCGCTTGTTGAGATGAATTTTTTATAGTTTTTCAGTTTTACTTCTTTCTTTTATATTTTCGTAGGCTGTATGCATTGCTTTTGATCCAGATATTAATGGGTCGAAATCTGTCAGTAGTTCATTTATCTCTTTTCTTGATTCTCCTTCGATTTCCTGTTTGTTTACTTTCTTGTAATCAATCTGTTTTCCACATTTCTCGCAGTATCTCCAGCTGGGACCATTCGGTCCGTTGGGCATTCTTACTCCAATATATTTATGTTGGCAATTAGGTTCACCTGGATATCCGGTATATATCCAAGGATCGTAAGCAGTATTGTCTGTCATATACAGTACCCCTCCTATTTTTTTAGTTGAGTACATTATACTAAAATATTAAGAATTGTCAACCATTTTATTTGACACCCGCTACAGCCGATTTATAATTAAGATATGAATATTAACATTTATCAATTAACATAAATTTAAGATTTATCATTAGTTTTAAAAATATGAGAATTGGAATAGACGCCCAGACGGTCTTGAATCCCTCGATGGGAAGCGCAGCCGGATTGGGTCATTACACTTATCAGCTCACAAGGCATCTTCTCAAGATAGACAAGGAAAACCAGTATGTTCTTTTCGTAAACTATAGGGTGCGGGAAAAAGATTTGGAGAAAGTAAGGGAACGCAAGAATGTGACAATTCGAAGATTCCCTTTTTCTTACTACAAGAATTTTTTGCCGGTGGTTTACAGCGAGACGCTTGCGAATGCGTTTTTTGCCAGGGAGGGTCTGGACATTTTGCATGTGCCGGGCGGCAGGCTTCCGGTGGGTTACCGGAGAAAATTTACGGCGACGGCGCACAATCTGGCGCTTAATAAAAATCCGGAACTTTTTCCAAAAAAAGAACTGGTAAAATACCGCGTGAAAGCTCCGGCATACAAAAGGGCGGATGCGGTCATCGCGACTTCGCGCGCAGCAAAAAAAGATGTGCAGGAATTTTTCTATGTCGATCCGGAAAAAATCAAGGTGATTTACAACGCTTTTGATGACAGGTTCTATCAGCCTGCGGGTTTGGACGAGATTCAAAGAGTCAAAAGCAAATACGGAATCGACGGTGAATATATTCTTTTTATGAACACGATAAAACCTATAAATAATCTTTCCCGGCTCATTGAGGCATTTTCAAAATTGCGGATGATTCTCAAAAGCGAGATGCCGAAATCCAATTATAAATTGGTTTTGGCGGGGAAGAGCGGATGGATGGGGAATGAGATCAAGCAGGCCGCCAGGGATTTTGGACTCAAGAATGAAATCATTTTTACCGGTTATGTCGAGCCGGACGACCTGAATCCTCTTTTCGATGGCGCGGAACTTTTCGTTTCGGTTCCGATATATGAAGAATTCGGTTCGACGGTTCTGGAGGCCTTTGCGGCGGGGCTTCCTGTTGTGTCTTCCGATGTTACTTCTTATCCTGAAATCTGCGGCGGCGCGTGCAGAACAGTCGATCCTTATGATGTAGAAGGAATCAAGGATGCGATTCTGGAAGTATTGCGTGATGAGAATCTGCGTCACGAGATGAAAGAAAAAGGGATCGAACAGGCGAAAAAATTCCAATGGGAAAAAACCGCTGAGGAGACTTTGAAAGTTTTTAATGATGTGGCGAAAAAATAGCTTATAACCTATAACTTATAACAGAATATATTGCGCCGATTTTTCAGTTTGTCATTCCGGCCTCGAGCCGGAATCCATGTTCTATTACGTTGAGATTTTCTATCTTGAAATAGGTAGAAGGTTTCGCGGTGGTTGGAAATCGTAATATTAAGTGCGGTGAAATAAATAAAGCATAACGAAATATATCGAAGATTCCGGCTCAAGGCCGGAATGACGCGCTTACGGTATTAACAATTTATTCAAAAATAATGCAAAAATTTACAAACGAAACGGCTAAGCGGGTTGGTGATGGATTGGGAATCATGTGGGACAGGTTCGGTATTGATCAATTCCGGCGGGGGATGGACGTTGAGCTGGAGCATGGAACGGTGAATCCATTTACGAATGTGACGGGCGATGATGAAGTGATCACGGGAAAAATCGCACTGGCGCATCTCAATGAGTTTCCGGATTATTATGACCGTCTGGAAAAGATGGAGCACGAAGCGGAGATAGCTTGGGGGAAAGAGGATTAATTTCGGTTGATAATTCTTAAAAAAAGAGACATTCTTGTGATATTTTATAAAATTAAGAACATCTTTATTCGGATGTTCTTTTATATTTCGTTTTGTGGAGTTTATTCAGATTCAATATATATTATGGGTAATATGCCCCCTATTTTTCTTAAGATTTTCATCTCGTCTTTTGTAACAAGCGGCCTTTTGCTGCTATGTTTTTTTTCAAGTAACTCCATCCTTTTTATTAAGAAAGGAAAGGCTGGAATTATTGATTCATCATAACATGGATTGTGGATGTATGAAAATCCTTCGTCGTTTCCCATATGAAAAGGCATTTGTTCGGAAGTTTTCTTTAAGTTTGTCCTTTCTTGTATTCTAACCACCTTGCTTTTGAAGTAAATAGGTATAGGTAGAATCACTGTGCTTCCTATAATCTCGCATACACTCGCGTTTGTGCGCATAATAGATGTTCCTCCTTTATCATCCTTTATAGCACAAAATAATTTTTTATCAAGTTTTTTTTCTTTACTTTTACCTCTTTTTGGCTTAAGATTAATATTGTTAGGTTGCGATAATCTTTATGTGTCATTCCGGGCTTGACCCGGAATCTGTCGCATGTTACTTCTTGTTTTATTTATTTCACAATACTTAATATTACGCTCTCTAACTGCCGCGAAACCGCTATGTTTATTTCGGGATATGAAGTATAAAAGTATTATTCTGAAGATTCCGGCTCGGAGGCCGGAATGACAGGTAAGGAAAAGGAAAATGATAGATAGAAAAGTGGTGAAATAATGATAAAAATGAAGGCTTAAGGCGATATATAGTCATAAAATCTTTTAAATAAATATTTATGTTCAAGAAAGTTGATCCTAGGCAGAATTTTCCGGAGATGGAGAAAAATGTTCTTGCTTTTTGGAAAGAAAATAAAGTTTTTGAAGAATCGATGAAGGCTGGAGGCAGGCCGACATTCAGTTTTTATGATGGGCCGCCATTTGCGACTGGTCTCCCACACTACGGTCATGTGGTGGCGAGCCTCATCAAAGATGTGGTGCCGCGGTTTTGGACGATGAAAGGAAGCCATGTCGATCGTCGATGGGGATGGGATTGTCATGGCCTGCCGGTGGAAAATTTGATTGAGAAGGAACTTGAAATCGAGAATAAGCAGGCGATTGAAAAGATGGGAATCGGCAAATTCAACGAGGCATGCTGCGGTGCGGTTTTGCGTTATACGGACGAGTGGAAGCAGTTCATCCCGCGGATTGGCAGGTGGGTTGATATGGAAAATGATTATAAGACGATGGATTGGAAGTACACTGAATCGATCTGGTGGGTTTTTTCGGAGATTTATAAAAAAGGTTTGGTATATGAAGGTTATAAGTCGATGCATATGTGTCCGAGGTGCGAGACGACGCTTGCAAATTTCGAGGTGACGCAGGGATATAAAGATATTACGGATTTGTCGGCGACGGTGAAGTTTAAGCTGACGAAGGAAAGTGCGGAGAAGATAATGAAAACGAAATTCAACACACCCCGCACACAAACAGCTGACGCTGTTTTGCGCCACCCCTCTCAAGAGGGGAATGATGCGCAGGCGAATAAGCTTGATGCTATGCAGGATAACTCGGGATCCTTCGGAGTACCTCAGGATGACGGTGATATATTTGTGCTTGCTTGGACGACTACGCCGTGGACTTTGCCGGGGAATGTGGCGTTGGCGGTTGGAAAAGATATTGAATATGTAGTAGTAAAGTTTTTTATAACTAAACAAGGAGATCTACTTTATAAACCCAACAGCACTATTTCTAGATCAGACTGTAAGGAGGCAATTTTCATAATGTCCAAAGATTTACTTTTAAAATCTTGGACTATCAAGCAGATGAGTAGTATTACTAAAGAAGAGCTCGCATTACTTTCTGATGGTAGATCAATAGAATATGATCGAGATATAATTGCAGAATTTAAGGGTTCTGATTTGGTTGGTCTTTCATACGAACCGTTATTCGATTATTATGCCAATAAACAAGATTTGGAAAATCGCGAAAACGGATGGAAAATTTATTCCGGGGATTTTGTGACGACGGAGGAAGGAACTGGAATCGTGCATATTGCTCCTGCTTTCGGTGAGGATGATATGAATCTGGCACACGAAAAGAAGTTGCCGTTCGTGCAACATGTCAGCCGGAGCGGGAGGTTTGTTGAATTCATAAATTCACTAAGTGAAGAAGATAAAATTTACTTTGTAGACAAGGACGGACAAGGCAGGGAAGTGAAGCCGAAGCGGAATTCGCGCGAGACGGATGAGAAAGTTGTTGAGTATCTCAAAAATAAAAATCAACTTTTTGCGAGCGAGAATTATAAGCACAGCTATCCGCACTGCTGGCGATGCGACACGCCGCTTCTTAATTATGCTTCGGGTTCGTGGTTTGTGGAAACGACGAAGATCAAAGATAATCTGATTAAGAATAACCAGCAGGTGAACTGGGTTCCCGGATTTATCAAAGACGGACGTTTTGGAAAATGGCTGGAAGATGTGCGCGACTGGGCGGTTTCTCGAAGCAGATTCTGGGGTGCGCCGCTGCCGATTTGGAAATGCGAGGATTGTGGAGAGTTGGAAGTGATCGGCTCGATTGATGAACTGCGGGATAAAACTGACAAGAAGATTACCAAGTTTATTTTTGCTAGGCATGGGTTATCGGAAAATAATGTTTTGGGCATACGTTCGGATAGCGAGGATAAATATCCATTGGTAGAAGAGGGGAAAATGCAAGCGGAAGTTCTCGGTGATAAGCTTAAAGATGCAAAAATCGATGTAATAATTTGTTCGCCTGTTCTTCGTGCAGTTGAAACCGCGGAGATTGTAGCAAAGAAATTGAACGTGTCGGTCGCAAAGGAAGAGGCTTTGAGGGATTATGATTTTGGAAGCTGGAATGGTTGTACGACCGAACAACTTTTGAAAGATCATGAATCATATAGGAAATATTGGGGACTTTCACAAGAGGAGAAATATGTTTTTCATCAAGGAGAAAGTGGAGAATCAAGAGCTGATGTCGAAAAGAGAGTAAAAGAATTTATTAAAGAGGCAAACAAAAAATATGCCGGCAAGAATATTCTCGTGATTTCGCATGGTGTTGTTGGCTCAATGTTTCATAGGATTTTGGATGAAGCAAGCATACAGGATACCATGCAGTTTGAAGGCACAGTTCGGAATGCTTTTCCTTCCACCTATTATGTCGTCGAAGATGGCAAGAAATTTGATTTGCACAAACCTTATATAGATAAGATAGAATTCAAATGTCCGAAGTGCGGCAAGCCGATGAAAATCGTGGGTGATGTATTCGATTGTTGGTTCGAGTCGGGCTCGATGCCGTATGCGCAGCTGCATTATCCGTTCGAGAATCAGGAAAAGTTCCAAAAAAGTTTTCCGGCGGATTTCATTGCCGAGGGAATCGACCAGACGCGCGGATGGTTCTATACTTTGACGGTTTTGTCTACCGCACTTTTTGACAAGCCCGCTTTCAAGAATGTGATTGTGAACGGAATCGTGCTGGCGGAAGACGGGCAGAAGATGAGCAAGAAGCTGAAGAATTATCCGGATCCGAGTTTGCTTTTGGAAAAATACGGCGCTGATTCTCTGCGATATTATTTATTGACTTCGCCGGTGATGAAAGCGGAGAATTTGCGATTTTCCGAGAAGGGCGTGGATGAAGTTTTGAAGAGATTTATTCTGACGCTGTGGAATACATACTCATTCTTTGTGATGAATGTTGAACTTAATAAGATTGAAGAAAAAGATATCGTAAGCTTTGAAAAATCGGAAAATCTTCTTGACAAATGGATTTTGTCGGAGCTCAATCTGCTCGTGTCCGAAGTCAATCAAGAGATGGAGAATTATGATCTAGTGAAAGCTTCGCGCCCGCTTCGTGATTTTGTGGACAAGCTTTCAAATTGGTATCTCCGAAGATCGCGCAAGAGATTCGCTTCGGAAGATATGCAGGACAAATTGGCGGCTTATCGGACTTTATATTATGTGCTGGTGACTTTCACGAAAGTGATGGCGCCGTTTATGCCGTTTCTCTCCGATGAGATTTTCAGGAATCTGACTGACAAGGAATCGGTCCATCTGGAAAGTTTTCCGGAGGTGAGCGTGGAAAGTATAAATGATGAATTAAGTTTGCGGATGAATCTGGTGCGCGAAGTGGTGACGCTGGGACTTGCGGTGCGCGCGCAGAATCGAATAAAAGTGAGGATGCCGCTTGCGACTCTTCATATTAAAAAAGAAGGACTCGAAAATCTCAATGAGGAGCTGATTGAAATCCTGAAAGATGAATTGAACATAAAGGACGTAAAAGTCGTTGATGATATCGAAGAAAAATCAGGATGGGGTTTTGCCGAGGATGGCGGAATCAAAGTCGCGCTTGATCTTACTGTAAGCCAGGAGTTGGAATCGGAAGGTTTGGCGAGGGAAATCATCAGGCAGATCCAATCGATGCGGAAGACTGCCGGATATAATCGCGATGATTCGGTGTCGGTAAAATATGAGGTGTCAGAGAATGCGGTCAAGTTTCACGGTATGTTTGAAAAGTGGTCGCAGGAAATCAAGAGCGAATGTCTGCTTAGTGAACTGAGTCCGGTGAAGGAAGTTATGAAAGAAGATTTTGACGGTATTGGCGAACTGGCTTTCGACAATGAAAAGGTGATTTTGGTTATCAAGAAATAATTAACGGATTAATGCAATCTTTATCAATCTTCGATACTTCCTTTTCTGCAATAAAACCTACATTTTGTCATCCTGTTGAGGATCCCTTCGACAGTATATTACGTGTCATTCTGAGCAAAGCGAAGAATCCCGAACCTACGCGGGATAGAACGGGATCTTTCGCCTCGCCTCGCCGCAGCTCCGGCGTAGCGCGGGAGTACCTCAGGATGACAGGTAAGGGGGGGTCTGTAAGTTTTAGAAAAATATAAGAAACTTAGAAACCTGAGGAATGGGTCCGGAGACCCATTCCTGCGATGCGGGTTATGAGGTTTTAAGTTTTAGTTTTGACATTTGAGTTTTGAGATATTTATTATGAGCACTTATAAGACAGAAGGAATAATCTTGAGGCGCACCAATTTCGGTGAGGCTAATTTGCTTCTGCATATCTTCACGAAGGATTTCGGCAAAATCCAAGCTGTGGGAAGAAGCGCGCGCAAGGCGCAAGGAAAACTCAAAGGGCACCTTGAGCCTTTTTTATATTCTGATCTTATGATCGTGCATGGGAAAAAAATGGATACTGTGGCTGGCAGCTTCATTATCGAAAATTTTCTGAATTTACGTAATAATCTGGATTCCATTTTTGCCGCTTCTGTTATCCTGGAAATCGCCGACCGGATGACGATCGAAGGCTATCATGATGAAAAAGTCTTTGAGCTTATTCTGGAGTCTCTGCGTTTTTTGGATGATGTTGATACTCAAGAAAAAAAATGCCTTTGGCTTCTGATCCTGTTTTTTGAAGTCAATTTTCTTTCGCTTTCAGGATTCGCGCCGCAGGCGGACAAATGCGTTTTTTGCTTGGAGAAGATGAAGCCCGGCAAGAATTACTTCAGTTTTTCTCTGGGCGGAGTCTTGGATTCTTCCTGCGCGGCGAAAGTTCCCGATGCGATTTTCGTGGATGATGATGTGATAAGACTTTTGCGGTTTCTGACTTTGGATAAAGGCGGAAAAGGGGAATATGAAAAAGAAATCAGGAATAAATTTGCCGATATCAGAAAGCTTCACGTGCGGAGCGAAGTCGTTTTGCGGAACGTTATGCTGATGAAAAATTTCATCGAATTCAATATCGATCAGAAAATAAAATCCTTGGAAGCATTATGCAACTTTGCCAGAGAGAAGATTTGATTTATAATAGTTATAAGCGAAATAGTTGTCATCTCGAAGGTCGTACTCGGCTTGAGAGATCCGGGAACTGTCTGATATGTTAATAATATTATATTTATAATAAAGTTATATTTGCATAGCATTGTTTATAGATTTCTCACTACGCATTCGCTACGTTCGAAATGACAAATAGAGAGAATAAAATGGTGTCCAAACACTTAATCCATCTAAATTTATTTTATGACTGCAATCGGTTTCAGTTTCCCGAATTCAAGGCCGGAAGATGAAAAAGAGCAAAAAATCCAGAGGATGCTGGAAGTTGTGCCGGGTGTCATAACGTGGACATTTTTGATAATGAGTTTTGTTTTGTCCTTCACTTTCCCAACTGCGGTGGCGATATTCATAATAATTTTCGACATCTATTGGCTGGTGAAAGTTTTTTACATTACCGCTTTTATGATTATTGGGTATAGGCGGATGCGGCTTTGGTGTAAACATGATTGGTTGTCGAAGTGCAAGGCGCTCAGTTCGGGCGAGCACAAAGAAGCGCTTCGGGATTGGCGGGAGATATATCATTTGGTGATCCTGCCCACATATAAAGAAAGCCTGGATATTCTGGAACCTTCGATAGACGCGATCCTGAACTCCGACTATCCAAAGGATCGGATAATTCTGGTTATGGCTTTCGAGGAGCGGGCGGGCGAGAATGCGGTTGAGCGGGCGAGAATTTTGGAAGAAAAATACAGCGACAAATTTTTCGGATATCTGACGACTTTTCATCCTGATGGGATTGTGGGTGAGGCAAAAGTCAAAGGTGCGAATACCAGCTGGGCGGGGGAGGAGGCAAGAGTGTTTTTGGAGGAGAAAAAGATTCCTCTGGAAAATGTGATCGTTTCGACTTTCGACAGCGACAGTTGCGCGCATGAGAAATATTTTTCGTGTCTCACGTATCGTTTTATGATAAATCCCAAAAGATTGCAGTATAGCTATCAGCCGCTTCCGCTTTATAATAACAATATTTGGGAGACGAATAGCGTGGTGCGGGTGATTATGGTCAGTTCTTCATTCTGGCAGTTGACACAGAGCGTTCGCGGCGATAAGATGGTGACTTTTTCCAGTCACTCGATGAGTTTCAAGACGCTGGTGGATGTGGATTATTGGCCGCGCGATGTGATTTCCGATGATTCTATAATTTATTGGAAATGTTTTATGCTCTATCACGGCGACTACGCAGTGGATCCGATTTATCTGCCGATCTCTTTGGATGCGGTCCTGGCGGAAAATTATCACAAGACGGTGTGGAATCAATATAAGCAGCAGCGAAGATGGGCGTGGGGGATTGAGAACATTCCGATTGTCTATCGCGCGCTTTGGCGGGACAAGAAAATTTCTTTTCGAAAGAAACTTGATAAATCGAAGGAGGAGCTTTTCGGCAGGATCGCTTGGGGCCTGACGCCGATCGTGATCGCGCTTTTCGGATGGCTTCCGATCTGGTTCGGAGGAAGCGAATTCAACCAGACTGTTTTGGCCCTTAACTTGCCGAAAGTTCTTGGGTATCTGATGACCTTTGCGATGATCGGCCTTATGATTTCGATGCTGACTTCGCTTTATCTTTTGCCTCCGGCGCCGAAGGGAACCGGAAAATGGAAAAAAGCAGTCATGATCTTACAGTGGATTATTTCTCCGATTGTGGCAATTCCCCTCGGCTCTTTCCCGATGATCGACGCGCAGACGCGAATGCTATTCGGGAAATATATGGAGTTCTGGGTGACGGAGAAGGTGAGGAAAAATAATTGATAACTGATAACAAATAACTCAAAACGAGATAAAGAATTGGATTAGAAAAATTTCAGATACAGGATAAAATCATCCATAACATTTAAAAAGTTACTGTCTCGTTCCCTCTCCGCGCTGGGAGAGGGTCAGGGTGAGGGGTTCTTGTTGTTCTTTACTTTTTATTTTATAATTTAAGCGTTTCAAACTTTCTCAATCCTCATAGTTTCTCTCCTGTGATAAAACCATCAATTTGTCATTCCCCGATCAGGTCGAGGACAGGTTCTGGTGAGAATCCCTTCAACATTATTATTCGCATATAATATTATTTATTTCCTATATACCGTTGAAGGGATCCCTACAGGATGACAAAATGAGGGCATTGATGCGAGAATTATAAAAAGTGATTTTATATGGTTTAAGTGCGTAAATCCTAAGAGACAAAGGTTTCAATATAATCAGATATGCCAATAACGAGATTTATAATAACTTGGAAAACGTTATGGAGGATTTATGGATAAAGTGTGAAAAAATGGAAAATAATGATCAGTATTAAGATTAATAAAATACATATCTGTTCCCCTCACCCTGACCCTCTCCCAGCGCGGAGAGGGGACGAGGTAGAATGTCTTTATAATTTATGGGTAGATTTAGATGATTGCCGAATATTTTAAGAGTAATGTAGATAATATTTTTAATAATGCAAAATTTTATTTTATATCTAAAACCTTTTCTAATCTCATTTTTTTTGAGCTTTGTTTTTATCAAGGCGATTATTATACTGAGTAAAAAATATAGATTATTCGATCAAGTTGGCGGAAGGAAAATCCATAGTGGAGATATCTCGCGGCTCGGGGGACTTGGAATTATTGCGGCTTTTTGGCTGGCGATTTTTTTGTCAGGGAGCCTGGTTTTTGATGAACTCAAAATCGGGCTTATAATCTGCTGCCTGCTTATATTTATTTTCGGCTTATGGGACGATCTTAAAAATCTTTCATGGAAAAAGCAGATTATCTTCCAAGTTTTCATAGCGATCGTAATGATCTGTTTCGGACTCGGAGTTGATTATATCGCCAATCCTTTCGGCGGCAGGGAATTCCGGTTGGATAGTTTTTTCTTTATGGATTTTTCGGTGCTCGGTTCGATTTTTGTGATTTTGTGGATTGTTGGATTCATGAACGTGGTCAACTGGCTGGACGGAATGGACGGACTCGCGGGCGGTGTGGGCGCAATCGGCGCGCTTACACTTTTTTTCTTGAGCATAAGCGATTTGGTAAATCAGCCGCCGCTTGCTGTGATGGCAATTGCGCTCGTCGGCGCGCTCTTGGGATTTCTATATTTCAATTTTAATCCTGCAAAAATATTCATGGGCTCAAGCGGATCATTCTTTTTGGGTTTTATGCTTTCGGTTCTCGCAATCTTCGCCGGCGGGAAGATTGCGACAGTTTTTCTCGTGATGGGCTTTCCGATTCTAGATGCTTTTTGGGTAATCTTAAAAAGGATGAAAGAAGGTAAGTCTCCATTTCTTGGGGATCGTGGACATTTTCATTATCAGCTGTTGGATTGCGGATATTCGGAAAGAAAGACGGTATCGCTTATCTGTCTTTTGTCTGCCTTGTTCGGTTTCTCTGCGCTGGTTTTTCTCGGAATTTATAAATTCATTGTTCTCTTGCTGCTTTTTGCAACCGCTTCCCTGCTCATCAAAGGAACGTGGTTGTGGCGATCATAAACTCTTAGACATATAAAAAAATAACTCCCCATTATTGAAGAGTATAGATATTTTGTGGGGAGTAAACAATTCACCCAGATTAATTTTTTGTGTAGTCTACTTTAATTTGTTTTGTGTTCCCCGTGATATAGAAACGATACATTCCACCGTTACTCCATTGCACCCCCGTATAATAAAAAGGCCACATGTCAATTTTTTTTGATACAAATTTGTGCCATGTTCGTCCTCCGTTGTTAGAATATTGGGATGTAAACTCGGCGTGTACCCCGCCTTTTTCTATAAACGGATTGAAGGAAAAGCGGATTGTACCGGCACCTTGTTTAGGTCCGAATATTAGAGTTTGGCTCGGTTTATTGAGCTGTATATTCATGACTTTTTTTGGACTGACTGCTCCAATGTTAATTTGAGCAGAAGCTACTGTAGCTCCTATAATGAGCAAAAGCAGTGAGATTGTCAATATTTTTATTGCAAATCGATCCATTATTTTTTTCACCATTGCCATGGTATCACAAGTTGTAGAGATGTCAATACCCAACCCCCTATTTTTTCGGCATTTGATAAAAGAGATCGTTTCCGCGGCATCTTTTATGGGAACAAACATTTCTTTACGTGAACATCAAAATTACCTTATCAAATCCCCCAGCTTTATTCTTGTGACTTGTGACAACTCTCACTTTTTGTCATTCCGAGGAGCGCATTTGGCGACGAGGAATCCCTTTCTTATGATAGAAGTATGCGATATGGGTAAGACCTGGTGGTAAGGAAGGGATTCTCACCAGAACCTGTCCTCGACCTGATCGGGGAATGACAAATTGATGGTTTTATCGCAGGAGAGAATGTTTATGCGTTTTGAAAGAGTAATTTCGATATTCACGTTCCTTTTTATTGACACACCCAGCCTTTTCTGATAACATAGCTTTGTTACGTAAATTTCGTGTAAATCGCATAAATTAAGCTAAATTTAAGAAATATATGATTGCAGTCATCAAAACCGGCGGAAAACAGTATAAGATTTCCCCAAAAGACAAACTCAGAGTCGAAAAATTGGAAGGCGAAGAAGGTGCAAAGATCACTTTTGAAGAAGTTTTGCTTGTGGCTTCCGAAGACGGCAAGGAAACTATCATCGGCGAGCCGGTGGTGAAAGGTGCGAAAGTTGAGGCTATTATTCTGAAGCAAGGAAGAGCTGACAAGGTGGAAATCTATAAGCACATTCCGAAGAAAAGGCACAATACTCACAATGGCCACAGACAGATGTTCACGGAAGTGCAGATTGAGAATATCGTGAAGTAAAATTGTTTTGAATGATAAAAAAGAACTCGTGAAGAGCTCTTTTTTGTTATCCAAATTATTTATGTCATCCCGGAATCCCGCAGGGATATCCGGGATCCCTAGCCTAAGCCAACGAGCTGTATAAGTCCTCCATACCAGCATTGCTTTTCTTTATCAGATCAATCTTCCATTGTTTTTTCCATTTCTTAAGTTTCTTTTCCCTCTCTATGGCATCAAATACATTATTTGTTTCTTCGGCATAAACAAACTTTTTTAGGTTATATTTTTTGGTAAAGCCTTCAACCAACCCATACTTATGCTGATAAATTCTTGCTTTTAAATTACCTGTAACTCCTGTATAAAAGACAGTATTTCTTTCATTGGTCATAATATAAACATAATAAGTTCTCATGTTTAATGCGGTAATTGTAAGTTTATATTGCTTGGTGCGGGGATCCCGGATATTTGCTGCGCAAATTCCGGGATGACATCGTATGGATGGTGAAAACAGATCTATTCAAACTCCTTCCTCTCTTCCAACGCATGCGACACTGTCATTTCGTCGGCGTATTCTAGATCTGAGCCGGTGGAGAGGCCGCGGGCGAGATGAGTGATTTTGAGATTGAATTCTTTGAGTCTTTTGACGAGATACATCGCTGTGGTTTCACCTTCAATGTTGGGATTTGTAGCAATTATGATTTCTTTCACTTCACTTTTCTTGATTCGCTCAACCAGTTGATCGATATTCAATTTTTCCGGCCCGGCGCCTTCGTGCGGTTTGATCGTGCCGCCGAGGACATGATAGAGGCCGCTGAATTTTTTGGTGTTCTCGATGACGGGAATATTGATGGCTTCTTCCACGATGCAGATTACGGAGCGGTCCCGCTTGGGATTCGCGCAGAATTCACAAAGATCCTCTTCTGAGATATTAAAACAGTTTTTGCAGATTTTGGTTTCTTGCTTGAGTTTATGAATGGCATCCGCAAGACCTTCCACTTCCTCATTCGATTCTCGGAGCAGATGAAAAGCATAGCGAGTGGCGGTGCGAGGACCGATGCCCGGGAGTTTGGATAATTCCTGTACTAATTTTTTGAATGATTTTGGCTGGGGCATAAAAATAACTAATAACTAATAACTGTCATCCTGAGGTACTCCGAAGGATCCCAGTCTGTCCCGCGTAGTATCGGGATTCTTCGGATTACCTCAGAATGACATACACGAAGGCTTATGGCATGAAATAAAGAATATTTTTTAGAAACGCGTAATTCCTAGTTATGCTGCTTGTCTATATCCTGGAAGCTTGTGTATTCTTCTTTAAAATACAAATCAATTTCGCCGATGGGGCCGTTGCGGTGTTTGGCGACGATGATGTTGGCGATGCCGGTTTTTTCTGCGCCTTTCTTGGCGCGGTCTTCACGGTAGATAAACATTACGACGTCCGCGTCCTGCTCAATTGATCCACTCTCTCGAAGGTCGGAGAGTTTAGGCTTCTGGTCGTCGCGCGATTCTACGCCTCGGGAAAGCTGTGACAGTGCGATGATCGGAATGCGGAGTTCGCGGGCAAGCCCTTTCAGGGAGCGGGAAATCTCACTGACCACCTGAACGCGGTTTTCGATGCCGGAGCGTCCTTCGATGAGCTGGAGATAATCGATGATGATAAGCCCGAGCCCGTGTTCAGCTTGGAGCCTTCTGGCCATAGTCCGCATTTCCATCACGTTAAGTCCGGCAGTGTCATCAATGAAAATCGGCGCCTCGGAAAGGATTCCTATGGCGTGACCTATGCGGGAGAAGTCGTCATTCTCGCCATTTGAGGAAAGATTTCCGGTTCGCATCTTCCAAAGATCGACTTTTGCCTGCGAGCAGATGAGCCTGTCGATGAGCTCTCCCTTCGACATTTCCAAGGAGAAGATTCCCACCGGTACGCCGCCTTTGACAGCCGCTTGGCGTGCGATGTCCATCGCCAAAGAAGACTTACCCATACTGGGTCTTGCGCCTAAAATAACCAAGTTTGATTCTTGAAGCCCTGAAAGCAGGTGATCCAAATCTTTGAATCCGGTCGGCACACCGCGGAGTTTGCCTTTGTTTTTGCTGAGTTCGTCAATACGGTCAAACGCTTCTTCCAGGATCGGCTTTACGGAAGTGAAGTCTTGGCGGATGTGTTTCTGAGAAACGGAAAAAATCTTTTGTTCAGCTTGATCAAGAACGTCATCGACTTCATTCTTTTCGTCATAGGCATTGCTTACGATTTGTGAAGCGTTGTCGATGAGTTTTCGAAGAATCGCCTTCTTTTCAACGATTTTGGCGTAATGAACGATATTGGCGGCGGTCGGAACGGTGTTGGCAAGCGATGCGAGATAGCCGTGCCCGCCGATTCGTTCCAATTGGTCTTTGTCTTTGAGCCGGTTGGAAAGGCTCAGTATGTCTATCGGTTCGTGGTTTTCATAAAGATAGAGCATTGCCTCAAAGATCTTGCCGTGCGCGTCTTTGTAAAAATCTTCGGCACAAATGAGGTCGGCGACTTTGATAATAGCGTTCTTATCGATCATGAGAGAGCCCAGAACAGATTGTTCCGCCTCGACATTCTGCGGCGGCATGCGGTCAGCGACCACAAAATCCGTAGTTTTTTGCGTTTCCATATTGATTATTTGGTTAGGGTCATATGAGGATTATACCATTCAGACGGTTTTTTATGAAGAGCTGGTATATGGGATAAAGTGTTAATAAAAAGTCCCTTTTTGTTCTGTCATTCCGGAACCTCTCGGAGAGGGATATCCGGAATCCCTGTGCTAAGCCAATAAAGCGTTATAATATTGGAACTTTCTTTCCCGAAATAAAACTAACATTTTGTCATTCTGGTGAGAATCCCTTGACACAGCATTAACTTTGATAAATAAGGAATAGACATTTATTTCCCCTCACCCCATCCCTCTCCCAGTAGGAGAGGGGGATGAGATATCGCGATATCAGTTCCATATTTCAAAGTGTTTTAGTATACAAAGTAAATATCCGGAATCCCTGTGCCAAGCCAATAAAATGTTATGATTTTCGGGTAATTTGTGATAAGATAAAAATATAATTATTTTTTATAATATTATGTATGAAGGTCTACCTAGCTTTGAAAAAGAGCCGGAGCATATCCCAACTTTAGAAGAAATACAATGGGTCTTAGAAGAGTTGATAAAAGGAAAAAATTATAATGTAGTTCGTTGTCTTAAAGATTCAGAAGGTGTCTATCTGTTTGAAGCTACAACTCGAGATAAATCAACTAATCAAATATTAGAATACTCCTATATGACAAAAAGGCGTCCTGGTAATTTAAACAGAAGCTCTGTGACAGAAATGGACATAGTCTCTTATGAAAATGAAGACGCCTATAGAGAGTCGAATGTTGAACGGGCGGATACAGTGGCAAAATATATTGATGGAAACTGGGAAATTCTAATTGATGGAAACTGGGAGGGTCTCTAAAATAAAAATTGATATAATTTTATCTTAAATATAACAAAATCTAGCTGGCTTGTTCTGTTGAAGTCGTTTCGATTTATTGATGTACCACCTCACCCTAACCCTCTCCTGGGAGGAGAGGGGAAATGCAAATACCCGTGAGAATTATTCAAACGCGAAGGTCTCGGATATATATATTATTCTTGCATAGTCACGGGATTCCGGATATTTTGGATTACCAAAACTCCGGAATGACAGAATGGGGGAGGCAAGTGTCGAGAAAGATAGAAAAATAAAAAACAGGCTCTTTTGAGCCTATTTTTGTTTGCTTATTTCAATGCCTTGCGGCGTGTCTTTGATTGCATATCCCTTTTCTATGAGTTTATCACGAGCCTGGTCTGAAATTGTAAAATCTTTGTTTTTTCTGGCAGATTCTCTTTCTTTGATAATCTCTATAATTTCTTCAGGAATTATTTCGCCGGTAGAGTTTTGGATATTTATAATACTGGGGGAAGGTGAGTCGATTTCGATTTGCAGAACTTCAGTCTTTATTGCAAATATATTTTTAAAACCGAATCCCAAAACTTCATCGAATTTGAGAAGTGTCGCTTTCTTGTCCGCATCGCTGAAATTTTTATTTTTCATCATTTCCCAAACGACAGCGATAGCAAGCGGGGTGTTGAGATTATCTTCCAGTGCAGTTTGGAATTTTTCCAAATATTCATTTATGATTACTCCTTTATTTTCAGATTCTATTGATCTTACAAAAGCATATAATTTTTCCAAAGCATTCTGGCTGTCTTCCAGACTCTTCCAGGTCAGATTCATCTGTGTTTGGAAATGAGCAGTGAGGCAGAGGTAGCGGTAGGCGAGAGGATCAAATCCTTTATCTTCCAGGTCTTTAAGAGTATAAAAATTCCCTTTGGACTTAGACATCTTTTCTCCGTCCACGAGCAGGAATCGGGCGTGTACCCAATAGTTCACAAACTTCTTGCCGGTTGCGCCTTCACTTTGGGCGATTTCGTTCTCGTGATGAGGAAAGATGTTGTCTTCGCCGCCGGTATGGATATCGAGCGTTTCGCCCAAATTGGAGATGCTCATAGCTGAACATTCTATATGCCAGCCGGGATAGCCGATGCCCCACGGGGATTCCCATTTCATCAAGTGTTCCTCGCCGGCCTTAAGCCAGAGTGCCAAGTCATAAGGATTTTTTTTGTCGGGGTTTGCTTCGAGGCGCGCGCCGATTTTGAGATTTTCTAGAGCGTTGCCGGAAAGTCTTCCGTAGTTTTCGAATTTGTCGATATCGTAATAAACTGAACCATTCGATTCGTAAGCATAGCCTTTCTCAAGCAATCTTTGGATAAGCTCGATCATCTGCGGAATATATTCCGTGGCGCGGGTGAAGTTTGCAGGAAGGATATTAAGTTTGTCTTCGTCCTTGTGGAATGCTTCTTCGTAGAACCGTGCTATGTCATAAGGGGTTTTATTCTCGCGTCGCGCGGCCTTGAGCATCTTGTCTTCGCCGGCGTCGATATCATCTTGTGTCAGATGGCCGACATCGGTAATGTTTTTGATGTGTTTAACTTCGTAGCCGAGAAACATCAGAGTGCGGCGCAAAAAATCCGCCATCATGAAAGTGCGTAAGTTGCCAATATGTACATAGTCATAGACAGTCGGTCCGCAGGAATACATAGTGACCTCCTTGTCATTTATCGGCTTAAATTCCTCAACTTTTTTAGTCAGGGTGTTATAGATTTTTAATGCCATATTTTTGAATATTAATTAATTTAGGAATTACGCATCTGGGTTAAACCCACTCCTTATTATTTTTGAGACAAATTAATTTGAATTAAATCACAAATTCAAAATCTCAAGTTCCAAATAAATCTCAAATTCAAATATCAAAATACAAAACTGACAGATTTGGGCATTACGCGCTTGATACGTTGTCATTACGAGGAGCCGGTACTACGGCGACGTGGTAATCCCGTAACTATGCGGCATAAACGTTATATAAAGCATGGTGAATTATAGTATCGGGATTGCCACGGCGGAGTACCTCCTCGCAATGACAAGCTAAGCGCGTAAATC
>Ga0224525_1000379_pt1 | contig 20793 bp, 12 predicted proteins | sample CFST100metaG_FD_179874 | JGI IMG/M metagenome (GOLD analysis project Ga0224525, IMG submission 179874) | Peat soil microbial communities from Stordalen Mire, Sweden - C.F.S.T100 | ecosystem: Environmental > Terrestrial > Soil > Wetlands > Peat | place: Sweden: Norrbotten County, Stordalen Mire...
GGATTCTCTCGTCATTGGGGAAAAGGTAGCAGTTTAATCTAAATCTTCAGGAGTTGGAATCGCGAACATCGTTTATGGAAATTCTCTTAGGGTAGCAGTTTAATCTAAATCTTCAGGAGTTGGAATCTCGGTGGTCGGGTTCCACGTACGTTCAGGTGTAGCAGTTTAATCTAAATCTTCAGGAGTTGGAATCCAACAGGGAATCGCAGGCCGAGCAAAGGCTGTAGCAGTTTAATCTAAATCTTCAGGAGTTGGAATCTATCATAATGCCGTAGCAAACGAGATACTGGTAGCAGTTTAATCTAAATCTTCAGGAGTTGGAATCTTGCCAAGGAAGGGTGCTTTTGCAGGTACTTGTAGCAGTTTAATCTAAATCTTCAGGAGTTGGAATCAAGAGAGCCGGAGATACCGGGCTTCATGAAGTAGCAGTTTAATCTAAATCTTCAGGAGTTGGAATCCTAGTTATGATCGATAAGGCCCGGCACGCTGTAGCAGTTTAATCTAAATCTTCAGGAGTTGGAATCCTCAAACACCTTTCGCAAGAGGGGGGCATGGTAGCAGTTTAATCTAAATCTTCAGGAGTTGGAATCAGCTTGCTTATCGCTCATACCTGAATAAGGGTAGCAGTTTAATCTAAATCTTCAGGAGTTGGAATCGGATCTTCCCTGTTCAATTACTCGGGGCTTGTAGCAGTTTAATCTAAATCTTCAGGAGTTGGAATCAGGTGTCAGTGACCACCATTATAACGAGGAGTAGCAGTTTAATCTAAATCTTCAGGAGTTGGAATCGGCTTATGCCAACCAGTACGCCTTGGCCGAGTAGCAGTTTAATCTAAATCTTCAGGAGTTGGAATCTTTCAGGGCGACTGACTACGCCGAGGTCGTGTAGCAGTTTAATCTAAATCTTCAGGAGTTGGAATCGCAGGAGCAGAGGATAATGGCCCAGAACATGTAGCAGTTTAATCTAAATCTTCAGGAGTTGGAATCCTGTAAACGTATTATATCATTAAAAAATGAGTTAATTTCTTCTTTTTTGTTCTATACTCATTTTGTAAAATTCCCATAATATGTTGAAAAATATAGTGGTTTTTTCAAAAGAATCTAAAAGAAATTTTGTTTTTTCACATATTAACTTCGTCTTTGGATATGCAAAATCCGGAAAAACAACAATATTATTGAAATTTTCTGATATTCTCTCTGGCAAAGACAAACATCATTTGGTAAATGGAACGCAAGCTATGCCAAACGATTATAACGTTATCTTCCTTTCCTCGTCTGATGGAATATCGACGCATCTCAAACTTTCATCAAAAAGTCTTTTACGAAAAATGATTGAGGAAAATAAATATTCGGATTCATTTTCCTCATCATGCGAAACGATAGAAAAAGGAGTCGAAATTGCTAGAAATGAATTAGAAGGGGAACTTCAATCAATTCTTCCAGGATCAAAAGTCACAATTTCAGATGCTGACAGCCCTATGGCCTTTTTAATTGACAATATGAGTATTTCATTTGATGACAATTCATCATCGCAAGAAAAAGAAAGGCTTTTTTCACTTGTGAATCGCCTCACTAGCCTGACTAAAATCCCCACCATAGTAATCATTGATGATTTCAATAATGATTTCGATGAGGAAATGACTATTTCCTTTCTTGAGGAAATTGAAAAATCTTCTGCCTATTTTATTCTTTCGTCCAAAAAATCGTTGTCTCAGTCTTTCTTAAAAGAAGACTGCAGCGTTTTCGCCGTAAGGGAAAACGAAGTCATAATGATTCCGGATCTTAAAACGCTGATTCTTGACTCAATAGTCGGTATGCCCGAATACACCTCTTTCGAAGAATACATGACCGAGGCTGGCTACGTTAGCGCTTCAGGCATTGCGGATTTCTTTCTCAAACAAATCCAAAATGACGAAAGAAATAACATCGTCCGTATTTTAACTTCGAAAAACCCAATTATTTCAACAAATTTAAATCAAGGGGCGGTCACCATTTTCCCTCGTTCAAAAGAAGAAGAAAAAGTTTACCGCAAAGTTTTTGAGATTCTGGGAATCGGCTCATCAGATAAACAATAATTGTTCGGATGTCTCCTTTTGTTCTTGTTCGGTTTTTTCGCCAGACACAAGAATCATCGAATTGAATTGATTTTCGGTAATTTTAAGTATTCGAATATTGCCATATTTTGGCTTGAAGCCCAAAATGCGGCCGACATGTTTAGTGGCATCGCTGTCATTGTTGCAAAAACGCGCGTAAACCGAATATTGGATCATCATGAAACCATCGTCCATTATAAAATCATGGAAATGGCGATACTCTCGTTTTTCATCATCCGTGGAAACCGGCATGTCGAAGAGCACTAATAATCTCATGATTCTATAGGATTCCTTGTCCATCCCGGGTTTCCTCATTGACATAAAAAATCGGAAGGCCAACCAACGAAATGTCACTATTTTTAAGATATTCGACATAGTCTTCAACCAATAGCGAAATGGCATAGGATACCTGATATTGTTTCCCATTAACGAGCACATAGTAATTCAAAAGATTAATTAGGCTGTGCCTAATGTCCTTTGAGAGAGGAATCGTCAGTTCCGAAAGATGGTTAAATACGTAATAATCGACGACCTGTCGAAAAGGCTCAACAAGATCGCACGATAAATTATTGGCGTTTTTGACATTGCAGTGCCAAATTCCAAGATTGTCGTTTAAACCCGAAAATGCCACCGACCTAATAACAGCCCCGGTAAGTATCGAATAACCATAATTAAGAGCAGAACTGATAGGACTATTGCCAAAGCGAATAAAATCAGGGCCATATAAGGTCCGAAAATAGGCCCTGGCGGCAAGCCCCTCCATATTTTTCTCATCGCCAAATTTGATATTGGAAAGATATCCTTTCATTTCCAGATAGGTTTTCTCGTCGTTGGTGGTTTCTTCAAGAACTTTCAATTGGTTGGTGATTTTTTGTTTGATGATGAATTCCCAAAGCTTGTTTTTCTTAGAAGGCAGAAAATCAATCTGCAAACTTAGCATCTGGGATTGGAGATAATGCCCATTAAAGGGAATCACCTCCGTTGCAGGAAGATAGTCCGAACCACAGAAAATCATGGCAATCCCATATTTAGAAAGGGCGGTCAAAAGATTGCTTGAAACCACGGCCTCGGGATCCTCCACGAAAACAAGATCAAGATCCTCAAGAGGAAAAGACAAAGGCTTCTTCCCCTCCCCCCGGAATACATCTAGGCAATTATCGGAAGTCGATATCTTTTTGGCTTCTTGTATGTAAATCTGTCGAAACCCCATCGCTTTTAGCTTATCTTCCCAAGCACCGAGATGCTCCGCACTTTCAAAGCGCTTATCGTTGAAACGGTAAGCCTGGCTCTATCACTAAAAGAATCGATCAAACCTTCATAGTACAAATCGGAATTATCACCCAGCAAAGAATAGACTTCAAAGAGTCCACTTGTCAGCCCTCCGGTATAGCAAAGAACTTTCTTCCCATTGCGCTCAATCTCCACAAGAGAATGGCGAGGAAGACAAGCAATTAAAGAATAATTTTTGCGCAAATCATCATCGGCAATCTGGCAAGAACCGGCATTCCCTTGACTCCACATCAGCGAATAAAGCGGCTCACTAAGAACGGATTCGGCCTTTCTCTTCCCTTGTTTGACTTCCTCAAACTGACGCCTTCTGATTTTGTCCCTGGAAATCTGGTAATAGGTTACGGGAACGAAATAAAACCTTTTGTTCCCCTCGTTTTTCCGATAAACGTTAACTCTGACGACATCCGAGTTGTCAGCGTAACGATCGTTTGACAAATCAACGATGCCGGATGGCGTGCGACCGGTCAAGATGCGGACTTTCCGCACAAGCGTGCCCTTTTTGGCAAGACGTGGGAACGGCGGTCTATCTTTTTCACCGGCTTTTTTCAGCCAATCGAGACAGGCTAAATAAACCGCGTGGTTACCCCCGTCCTTATCCATGATTTTCTCAAGTGTCTCTTTTGTGAGTTTGGCGACGGCAATTTTTGATGTCAGCATCCCGCTAGACTTATCAAAACCAAAAATCGTCTCATTGGAAATCGCTCCAGTAATATCTTTCTCCGTGGAACGAGCGGGCCATAAAACGTGAACGGTTTTTTCGATGGCCGGATTCTCTTGATACATCGGAAGATCGTTCAAAAGAGAAAGAAGTTTTGTTTCGTCTCTTTCGTAAACCCGAGCCAAAACCTCATCGGCAAAGTAGGGATATGGCTCATCAAGCGACAATTTCACCTCGCCAGTGGCGTATTCGATTGCCCTCTCGTTTTTTTGATAGAACTGAGTCAAATGTTTGACGATTTTAGGGGTGATGCACCCAATAACGGCAGCATCAACGGCATGATGGAGATCATTGGAACGGTCTTTGGCCGTGATGTCTCTCTCGACTTCGTCTATCACACGGCCAAGGATATAAATCCCCGCTTGTCTTCGAATGCTGGATTCGGGGTTCACTGACTCATAACTGATCGATTCCTCAAGCCCTCTAAGAGTTTGATTTAGGGCCAAGGAAAATCTTTCTTTGAAATATCCTTGCTGGGCTATAAATTCCTTTAAGGCATTATTAAAATCCGTTTGGTCTTTCGTCAAGGGCTTGTCTCCCGTGGCCGAGGCTTTTTTGATTTGAACCTCAAAGTTTCCGCTTTTTCGGAAAGCAAAGTCGAAAACAAGAGAGGGTCCTCCCACTTCGTTAGCCTCGAAAGAACGATACTCATATTCTTCGATGAATTTTCGGGAATAATGAAGAGAGGAAGAAGAGATGAAAGAATGCGTCTTTCCGGAAACATGCCATAAATCCCGAAGCTTTTCCGTCATGCTTCCGGCGATAGTCCGGCATTGTTCCCCCTCCGGCAACATAAAATAAGTAATGAGATTCTTCGCCAGAATCGCAATGTAACTGCTATCCTCGAAATCCTTGTCAAGGAAGTCGCTATCAATGTCTTTTGCCAAAAGCCTTGACACTTTCTCCCTAGGCAAATAATGCGTTGAAAGATAAGCTTTCAAAGGAGCGAGGTCCTTAAAATACTCAAAGGGCGTTTGATCTCCCTTATTTTGATTTTCCTTGGTTTCGACCAGAACTTTGTTATTAAAAGAATCATCAAAACTGCGAGAATACGGAAGAATATGGTCGATTTGGAAAAGATTATCATCAAAGATGTCATCTTCGCGGATGATTTTATTGGTGTATGGGCTTACTCCGCCTTGTTGATCAAAAAGTTTGTAGCGAAGAAGATCGTTGTTTTTCTTACTTAGGTCAAACACCGATTTGAAATGATTAGGGAATTTGTCAAGCAGCGTAGCCTTGAGACGCAAATTGTTAGCTTGATTGTCCATTTGGGCGTTCCGTATCTCTTTCCGGTCTTCAAAGTTTCTTTTCAAATCACGGTTAAGTTCTATCGCAAAATGCGTGGGGATGCCATAGGTATCGGCGATAGCGTTAAGCAAATTCCTCAGCTGAACCAAAGTATGCCTAACCACAGGATTAGTCAGTCTTTGTTTGGTTTCTTTAAGAGCCGTATCGAGGTCTGGGATTCGACCGATGACCCTACTATGCGAGATAGTAGAATGATCGTAGCCGATTTCAGCCATGGCTTTATCATAAGTCAGACCACGTTCAAGAGGCGCGACAAGTCTTCGGCACAGGTCAAGAGAAAGGTCGATCGTTTTCGAAACGCTCTTTATTTTGGTTACTTCATCAATAATCCAGGTTTGGTAGCCTCTCTTGGAACATTCATCAAAAATTTTTGCATCCGTTTTGCATGTCAAAAGAATCGTGGCTATTTCATCATAAAAAGAATTTTCGCTGATCAATTTGGCATCCGCTTCGCTGAGGTTTTCCCGAGCGCAAAGATTCCGACGAAGGGAATAAACGATTTCCGAATTTTTGAAAAAAGAAACGTCAAGAGTCTTCTTCTGCATGAAATCGCTGAGTTCCTCGTAAACACTCGAATCCCCACTGCTTTGCCAATTCTTTGTATCAGGATGATTCTTTTTATAAGCCGTATCAAATTCGGTAATGGCGGTTTTATATTGTTTTCGGCTCAAAGCCAAGCCTTTTATCCTAAAAGGAACAAGACCAAGTTTTTTGAAAAGAGCGGAATACTTAACTTCGCTCTTGTCTAAACAAAAATATTCCAACGTTTTAATTTGCTCAGGAGAAAGGTGCCGATAATGCGCATCGGAAGGATCTAATTTGAACATAAGGTTGTTCAATGCCGACAAAAGGACAAACTGCCTGGCTGAATAACTATCCTTACTCGCTCTCTTTTTTCCGTCGAAAACACAGGTTCCGATTAAATTTGCGAAAGAAACGTGGTATTTGCTTGACGAATCAGGCCCCTCGGAAAAATCTCGTTGCCTTTGAAACAGATCAAGATACTCCTTTTTGAAATCCTCGCCAATAACTCTAAAAGCAATTTGGCGATCCAATAGCGCCGTTATTTCATCAATATACATATCACGAGCAACCGTTAAGTGAAACTCATTGGAGGTGTTATGGAGACGTTGTTCTTCTTTTGGTTTGGCATTGAATTTTTCGAGAAGAAGACCACTTGCAAAAATTTTCTCTCCGGACGCGTTTCGGTCAGAAATTTCTTTCCGAAACGAAGAAATGTTTGATAGAAGTTTCTTGTCATCAGAATCTTTGCCGATATCAACCTTTCGGTTTGATTTATACCCGCGGTATTTCAAATAATGATATAGGGCGACCATTAATTCTTCGGGTGTCAGTTTTTCAGTAAGACCTTTGACTTTAAGATCAAAAGGCGTTTCAAGGGAATGACGTTCATTAATAACTTTGAAAAAATCGAGCCCGAAAGTCTTTTGAAAGAGCGTTCTCCCGTCTTCTAATCTCCGAACTTTTCGCCTTCTTTGACGTCGCATAAGACGTTTTTCGCGGCGTAAAATATTTTCCGTTTGGCCGTTCTTCGGATTTTCGATTTGGTCAAAAACAAACGATCCAATATCAATAATCTTTCTAGGATTTCCATTTTCATCATCATCAAAAAGGCACCATCCAATGGAGGCGATGCCCAAGTCCAAACCCAAAGTTGTTGCCATTTTACTTGCTCCTTAGTAAAACAATGATAATATGAGAGCGTGAGTGTTGGACTCACAACAGTTTAATCTAAGTCTTCTTCAGGACTTGGAATTAACCCCTTGTGGGGTTAGAGAAGAGCACACCAAACGTGTGCTCTTTTCTTTTCTCCACAAACACCTTCTCTCATTGTTTTAATTGTATAACCTTTCGTTTTCATTTAGAAGAGTTTACTAAATTTTGCTAGGTGGCAAAGCAATCGCAACTAGCTACTGGCGGATTACATCTCACACGAGATTCCGATGTTCCATTTATCTCAAAGGGGGGAAATATTAAGGGAAAAGAAACAAGAAAAACCCACCGCCATGTGCTGAATGAAGATCCAAATCTGCCTCCGTTCGAAAATGAACCAAGGCAAACTTGCGTGCAATGAAAGATACGGATGGTTTCTCAATGTTCGTGTGGATTTCAAACTAAAATTTCACAAAACGTCATAAAATGAATTCTGATTATATAAACCTCAATAGACGAACAAACACCTAAGGAAGAATTTGTTTCGCAGGTTGATAAATTGAAATATACCTATCTCACAATTCACCAAAGTTAGAAAAGACCTTTTCATTTTTTCAGCGAAACAGATGAATCGACAATACATATTCCGTTTCGGTTGGTTTTCCCACACCAGAATATGGCCTCATGGATGTAATCGGCTGCGGCCGCCGTGTTTCTCGTGTCCATGGCTCGGCAGACGGATGAAACGAGGTCTTCCACCGATATCCTTCCTTCGGATTCCAAAATATCGGCAAAAAGATTCGATAACTCGATATAGGAATATTCGGCTGGAGGTCTTTTCATCTCCCCGACATAATCAAGCCGATAAGTTTTTGACGAAGCCATCTCGTTGAGACTTCTCCAATAGAAAGCGGTCCCACCGCACTTTTCGATATCAAAACAGCCTTGCCGAATCGCGGAGTTAACCCCGCGAAGAAAACGGGGGGTGGCCCGTTTCCATCCCACGAGTTGTTTGGCTCTTTCAATCAAAGAATCATAAGAAATCGGCTCCTCGGCCTCGACGATTTTCCTGAAATCGTCGGCAAGATAAACTTGACCGCCCATCAGTCCTTTTGCCAGCAAATAAGGTACTTTGTGAGGATATGGGTTTTTCGGAGGCAACGTCTCAAAGACCGGCTTGGGGGAGAGCTCGCTCATGGTCGAAGGAGCAGACGAAGTGGGCGGTGCGGGGCTCTTTGCTAATTTTTCGATTTCGCTAACGATGCGCTCAATCACTGTTTCGGGGCTGTCGAGGTATTCGATACTCCAAACGCGGACAAGGTTCCAATGGAGTTTCTTGAGCATATCTGGCTCCACGATATTCCGGTCCCGACAGGTTGGGGCCTCGGCATAGGATCCTCCGTCGGTGATGATACCCAAAAGATAGGAATCGTGATTCATCGGGTTTTTGACCGCCACGTCGATTTTGAAATTCGAAGCTCCGTAATGGGTGGTCACGAGATAGCCTTTTTTTCTGAGATCATCGGCGATGAAATCGGCGATAGTGAGTCCATCCGTCGTCTTGAGAACGCTTTCGGACCGAACGGAAAGAGCTGACATTCCGTTTTTGGCGAACATCAAAAAGCTCCTAAGGAAATCGGCGCCGTTGTTCTTGGCTCTTTCAGCCGCGATTTGCTCGGGGTCGACGGAAGAATATACAATCATTTCCTCGCGGGCCCGCGAAACCGCAACGTTAAGGCGTCTTTCCCCTTTGTCGCGGGAAAGAGGCCCAAAATTCAAGCCCATGACACCGGTCTTGTCCGGCCCGTAGGTCACATCGAAAAGAATGACATCCCTCTCATCGCCTTGGACGTTCTCCAGGTTTTTGACGAGAATTTCTTCGCCCCCAGGACGGCTATTGACCGTTGGATTCCAAGTCAAATATTCATCGAGCAAATCTTGGATTAGCGAGGATTGATTGCCGTTGAAAGTCACGACTCCGATGCTGAGTTTCGCTAACTCGGGGTCATTGATCCTCCGAACGATTTCTTCAAAAACCATCTTGGCTTCGTTGGGATTGGTTCCTTTGCCCCTTTGATAATTTCCCTTGACCTTCACGAAGCGGACGGCGCTTCCCTCGTGGGAAGGGGAAGGGAAAGTCAGTAGCGAATCATTGTAAAAACGGTTGTTGCTGAAAGCAATCAGAGATTCGTAGTGACTTCGGTAATGGCAATTGAGGCGACGGCGCGGAAGCCCTAAGGCGATGGAATCATCCAAAAGGCTTTCGAGATCGTCAACCGGGGTTTCCGTATCCTCTTTGTCGTCGATGGGCGAGATATCCGTTCCGAAGAAGTTGGTCGGCGGCATCTGTTCTTGGTCTCCCGCGATAATGGCACTTTCCCCTCTTGCAATGGCTCCCACCGCTTCGCAGGTCGGAAGCTGCGAGGCCTCATCGAAAATAACCGCGTTGAAAGAATGTTTGTCGACTTCCAAAAACTGAGCGATGGAAAGCGGCGACATAAGAAAGCATGGGCAAAGCTGATGAATCAGTTCGCCATAAGTCGACATGATGTTGCGAAGGCTGGTGCCACGCCCGTTATTCATGACGAGCTTCCGCAACTGATAAGGCTGGCTGCTCCGCGAAGTTGCGTCCATCCCTTGATAGGCGGACGTGACTTTATAAGCCGTTTCTCTCACCGTGGCCAAAAGATATTCGCGAACGATCTGACGATAAAGCGCGATGGCTTCGTCTTCGCGCAGGGAATTGAGGGTGGATAAACCGGTGTCCTTCAACCCAAGAATCACCAATTTATGATAGAGGGTCGCGGAATAATTGGTTTCCAGATTCCCAGAGGCTATTTTTCCTGAAGAGTACTTCTCCATGAAGGAAGGCGGAAGCAACTCGTTCGCTTTGTCCATTACGTTCAAATATTGGGTCCAATCCGCCAAACGGGGCGAAGCGTGGATGAAGTCGTCGATTTGGGCGACGCTCAAAGCCACGTAATCCGCTTTATCGATCAATCCTTTCCCAAGATCGAATTTGTCTTCGCTAGATAAAAGAGCGGCCTTATTCCTATAATCTCGATAAAGTTCATCGAAGCGTTTGGCCTGATTCCTGGAGACCTCGCCAAAAGAAGCGACATACTTGGCATAAAGGTCAAAGAACGTTTCGGAAGCCAAAATTCCGTTTCCATCCCGAAGGTTCAAAATCTTAATGGCGTTGGAGACTTTTTCCGAAGCTTCTGCGCATTCTTGGCTCGTAGCAAAACAAAGCCCTGAATAGATTCCCCGGACAAACGGATCGCTTTGCTCCAAAATTCCAGAGAGTCGTTTAATTTTAATCAGTTTTTCGATAAGGGAAGAAGCGTTTTCGTTTTTGACGAAATGTTTCGCTTTCTGATGCGAGCGAAGGGTTTTGAGAACCGAGGCTTTTTCGAAGAAAGTGATAATCTTGTTTTTATTGTTTTCGTTATGGTATTTTTGGGAAAGAACGGTGGGGTCACAAAGAAAGATCGTATGGTCGAAGTTCAGGGCTATTTCCTCTTTGGCTTGGGCCAAAGCGAGCGCTTCCTCACCGAATTTGATCAGTTCCTTTTCTTTGGCAAGAAAGTCCAAAGAAAGGTCGCTGGCCCTGAATTTTGGATCGCTTAACAGGAATTCGTTGATTTCGAAAAGGCAATCCAGTTCATTTTTCGCGAAAGGGACTCCCCCGAAGTAATGGGATTCGAAAACGCCAGAAACTTTAGTGAGCTCCGAAAGGACTTCGCGCTCTTTAATCAAATCTTCCAAAAGCTTTTCTTTTTCCCCAATGTCATAAGTCCTTCCGAAAAATGGAGTCAAAGGCGCTCTTTGGCCAATCGTTCCAAACCGTTCGTCATAACGGACAAGGTCGCGAAGAGATGCAATAGCGTCTTTGAATGTCTCGCTATTGAGATTTCGGACATAAGATTCCTCGATGGCCCAGTCTCCGATTTTGTCCTTAAGGCAAAGATAGCGAACGATCGATTCATACAAAGGCAAAAAAAGTTTGGTCTCTTTATGGAGTTTCTTGATGATGTCGTCAAGTTCTTTTCTTTTTTCGGCTACTTTTTTGGCCGCCAAAGCGAAGGAAAAATCATCTGAGGTACGTCCCTGATCCAATGTTTTTCCGATTTGAACCAAAACGTCTTTCTTATTCGTGTCAGAAGAGGGGATATTCAAGCAAAACACGTCCAAACCTATTTCTTCAAGACGCTTTTTGACCACTGCTAAAGCAACTTCCTTTTCGGCAACAAAAAGAACGCTTTTCCCGTGGAAAAGAAAATTCACGATCATGTTGGCGATGGTTTGGCTCTTACCGGTTCCGGGAGGGCCGTCGAGGATGAAGGAAAGCCCCGAAAGAGAATCGCTAATGGCTTTGATCTGGCTGGAATCCGCAGGAAGCGGGACTGCCAAAGATCCGGGGTCGATTTTTTCATCCAAGGCCCCAATGTCAACAAGTCCTGAAGGGTCTTTCCATTCTTGAGTGCCTTTAACCAATGACGAAATAATAGGATTCTTCAACATCGTTTCTCTTTTAGTCTTGATATCCTTCCACATAACGAAATGGGCGAACGAGAAAATCGAAAGGCAGGTCACATCTTCCAAAATCGCCCATTCTTTGTTAGCGGTAATTATCTTCCTCAGTGTATTGAGGATCTTCCTCGCGTCGATCGAACCATCAGGTTTTAGCGGCAAGGGGCCTTGCAAGGCCGAGAAATCCAATTCAGGATTGTTTTGCCTGAAATATTCGAAAATGGTCGTATTCAAACTGATATCATCGATATCGAAATCGATCGAATAATTATTTCCGATTCTCCGCTTCGGAAGCGAAGCCGGAACGAGGAAAATCGGGGAATACATAGAGTAGCGGCCTTTTTTGGCCGCCGTTGGATTGTCAAACCATTTGATCAACCCTACTGCCAAATAAAGCGGATTGGATCCACTGTCTTCCAAAGCGAAATTGCTCCTCCGCGCCAAATTGCGGATATCGGTCTCAGGAAAGTCGTCTCGGGTGATTCCAATCAAAGTCCCGGAATTAAGACCGTTCCTAAAGTCCTGAACCAGTTCCTCTCTGTTGAAATCCAAGGCCTCTTCATCCGCCAAAGGAGGTTTGACGTTTTTGAGAGAAATGACAAAATGGCTTTTTTGACCAAAAACGCTGAACAAAGAATCAACATCGGAGGTGATGATTTGGAGAGCATGGGCAGAAACCCGGAGGTTGATCAGCCGATTCCTAAGCGAAAGATCGAGTAATTTTTCTTCCCAATAATCAAATTTGTTTTTAGGGGCGGCTTCCCCGTTCATCACCGAGCGAATCCCAATGTCGATCTTGGCAACAGCGGCATCAAGTGAAGCCTCGAATGCCACGAAGGAGTCGTCAGGCATTTTCGAGATATCGTTCAATGAGGGAACGGGCAATATTCCTTCCTTGCGGCAAGCTTGAACATCCAAAGCATAACGAAAGGGCGTTTCTTCGAGGCGTTTGCGCCCGTTTTCGAAAGACTGCTGAGTGTCGATGGAAGACGAAGCCACAAAATCGACACAGTTAATCAGTCGGAGATAATCCGATCCTTTGGACGCGGCATCCAGAAGAACGGAACTGTTTTCTTCTCGAGCGTTGAGACGTTTGTTTTCCTCGAGCCAGCAGCCCGCAAAGGCATGGCCGTTCATCACCACAAGAATCGGATCGAGTCCGACCGCTTCGCAAACGGAAGCGAAAAGAAGCGCCAAATCGATGCAAGTCCCTTCCTTCTTTGCTAATACGGTAAAAGGCATCCGAATCCGCTGAAAGGTCGCCTCGAAACTGGCAGGCGGGGTAATATAACGTATTTCCTCACCTCTCAAGGCAAGGTAAATGGAATCAAGTTGTTGAACAACATCATTAGGATCGTGCGATTGATAAGCGAAAAAAGAAGGATTTTGATATTTCTTTTGCATGATTTCAGCGGCTTTTTTCACGATGGCGTCAACCGCGTCGTCGTTAGGGGTAATGAAACTCGCCAATATTTCATCGATTCGATCTTGAGAGGCGCTCTCTTCCAATGGGAGTACCGTGATATCTTGGGTTGCTTGTCCCAAAACGACACCGTTTTTATCCTTGACCGAAATCGTGAGATAGCCCGGTTCTGATTCTGTCAGCCGATAAAGATATTTAGGATTGACGGTAAAATGGAAATCAGTCACATCGGTGGTTTTTTCTTTCAACAAGATAGGAAGCGAAACATCGTCAAAACGCACGGCTTCGGTTTGACTCGCTTCAATATGAAGATGGGAATCGATGATATCGCGTCCGGAGTTATTTTTAAGCGCAATTTTCTTCAGGAACGAAAAATTGTTTTGCTTGTTGCTCGCTAAACGATGTTTGGCCGACATTTCGGCTCGCCAGTTGACATAATTGATTGATTTATTAGAGAAAATCGAAAGAGTAACTTCAGGTAAACCTGGTTGCGATGGATCGTCGATTAAACCCCATAAATCACCCATGTTCTTTTTCGATATTATAGTCTTGGATTGTTAAGGAAATACAATGAATAGATATTCCGAATGAGAAAAGACAATTCAAAAACGCGCCGTTTTGAAAAAAATCGAAATTCGGATATCTTACTCCTCCACTTTCGCGAAATGAGTCTGTTTCTGGACCAAATTCAAAAAGCAATCAAAAACTTATTTCAAATCGCTCTTATTGAACCGCCATCCCCCGAAGAAGAGGAAGGATCCGCCAATGATAACGGCCTCTCCGGAGGCCCAGAGAGAAACCCACACGAACCGCGTGGCGTCGATGCTCGGAGCGATGAAATATTCCTCAAGATAAGTGGTCTGATAGGTGGTCATGGATTCCTGGATGACCTGGTAAGCCCCGCTGCTCATAATGTTATTGGTCACGAGCAAGGGCAAGACCAAGGAGATAAGGCTATAGAGCAGCGCAAGCCCCAAAGTGAACCCGATGAAGATCCCGAAGCTCCCGAAGGCGTTGGGGACGAGGAAGCAAAGACTCACCGCGACGGAGACGTACATCAGGCTGATGACGAAGAAGATGCCCATCGACGATAAGAAGCGCCCCACCGCGGCCGCATCACTCAGCCCGGAGGAAAGCCCGAAAAGCGATCCGAACGACCAGATGAAAGCCTCGTCCACGAGGACATTCAGATAGCAGATGACAAAGGCGACGATGACGGCGGAGAGATAGATGTCGACCCTCTTCTTGCCCGAAAGAATCATGTTGCGGATGGTGCCGTCATGGAATTCGCGGGTGAGGAAAAAGAAGCAGATGGCCGGGCCGAATAGCGCCGGCAGGTTCGTGAAGCTCAAGGCCGAGAAACTTTGGGTCGAGATGACCAAAACATTCCCGATGTCATTCGCGGAATTCTTCGTCATGTTGACGGCGATCCCGTAGACGATGGTTTCTAGGAAGGCGATACCGACGCCAAGGCCGAGGCAGATCCAGAAAACCTTGTCCTTGAAAAGGCGGAAAAAGTACATCTTCAAGAGATCGCTCATGCCTTGTCCCCTCCCACCAGTTTGACGAAATAATCCTCGAGGTCGTTGCTTTCTTCGCGCATAGCGGAGATCTCAAGGCCGGACTTCACGAGGAGGTTCAAGACGATGGCCCCTTCTTTGACGTCATGGACTTCGAGGGTGTCGCCCACGAGCTCTGCTTCAAAGGAAGCGCCTTTGAGGATGCTTAAGGCTTTGGCGTCGTCGCTGGTCTTGAGGATCAGGACCTTGCCGGTCCGCTTCTCCAAATCCGCGGCGCCGACCTGTTCGACGATGCGGCCTTTGTCGAGGAAGATATAGGACGTCGCGAACTTCGAAAGCTCGGCCAAGATGTGGCTCGAGACGATCATCGTGATGCCTTTGTCCTTATTAAGCCTCAAAAGCAATTCCCGGATCTGCTTGATGCCTTCCGGGTCGAGGCCGTTGGTGGGCTCGTCGAGGATGAGGAGCTTCGGCTCCCCCACGAGGGCCATGGCGATCCCCAGCCGCTGGCGCATCCCCAAGGAATAGTTCTTGACGACGCGCTTATCCTTGAAGGCGCCGGGCAGGCCGACGTAGTCGAGTTTCTCTTTGACGTAGCCGCTCTTGACCGGATTTTTGATCCCCATGAGGATGCAGCGGGTGAGAAGGTTGTCCCGGGCGTTCAGATTCAAATAAAGGGCCGGGGTCTCCACCATCGCGGCGATGCTCTTGCGCAGCGCCACGAGCTTTTCGGGATCGCTCACCCCGAGAATCGAGAAAGTCCCGGAAGTCGGGATCGCGATGCCCGTCAAGAGGCGGATCAAGGTGGTCTTGCCGGCTCCGTTCTTTCCGATGAGGCCGACGATCTCGCCCTTCTCGATTTTGAAGGTGACGGAATCGAGAGCGAGGCAGTGCGGATAGCTCTTGGTGAGTTTGACCGCTTCGATAATTGGGGTTTCCATGCCTATAGATTCTACGATTCTCCGTTCGAAAGGGTTAATCATTGTCGATAACGAGCCTAAGAAGCCTTATTTTAGATCATCGTAAACCTCACAAGGCGGTTTTTCCGGGATAAGCGTCCCGATAGCCTTCCACTTCAAGAATCGCGGCCCCGCCGATTTCGGAGGTAAACCGCTCATAAGTTCCGTTGCGCCTCAGTTTCGCCTCTTCCCCATTTTCGAAAGTGATGGTGACGGCGTAATCCGCCAAAGAAGAGACTTCTCGGGGACGGATGAGGATGGTGCTTCCGCTTCCGGAAGTCTTGGTTTCAAAAACGAAAAACGCGTTGAAGTTGTCCAAGGTGATCGGGGCCCGGGCATAGGTCGCGTTTGGGTCCGCGCTCAAGCCCGAATCGAGCCAGAAGACGCTGGCCGTGGATTCCATAAAGGAAGACGTCGTCTTCGAATAATCAAAATCGAGAGCATAGGGATAATCGGCGCTGTCGATGACGAAAGAAACGCTGGCCTCAGAGGCGTCATCGAAGCTGATGGTAAAAGCTTTTTGAACATTGCCTTCAGAACTAGAAACGTTCACCAGAACGGCTTCGAAGGCGATGTCCCCGGCATAGGTGACGAACTCACCCAGCACCGAGGTCAAGGAGAAGGTGACGGTGAGAATATCCCGAAAAGAAAAAATCGTGTCCAAGACCTGGGATTTCTCGCCGCTGACCTTGAGGTCCATAAAAAGGGTCGCTTCCTCGCGATCAAGCATCCGGGAATGCAGATTCCTTATGCCGTAAGAACGGGAAGAGGAAACCAAAGCCTCGCGGACGGGAATGAATGAGGCGAAGAGGACCAGGGTGAACGGAATCAAGAGGCCCGGATGGCGATAGCTGGGCTGGGTCTTCCTCTCAGGATATAAGAGTTCCCGAATGGATTTTCTTTCGAAAAGGCATGGCCGGCGTTTCATGCCGAAGCCCCCCAGGTCACGGGCCGAGCGGAGGGATTCCATCCGCTATCCCAGCCCGAGGGTTTGGAAGGGGCCTCACACCTTATGGAAAGGCTGGAACAGGCATTGAACGCATAATGCCCCATCGAAAGCACCGAAAGGGGGATGAAGATCGTCGAAAGCTTGGAGCAATAAGCGAAACAGTATCCGGGAATCGAGGTTAAGGTAGGATTCAAGCTGACGGCGGCTATTTTGGTGCAATTGGATAGGGCTGAATCCCCGAAGGCAGTGATATGGGAGAGATTGATCGAGGCGGCAGCCGAGCCATAGAAAGCGCTGGACCCGAGTTTGGAGATCGAGGAAGGCATGGTGATCGAGGTGACGGCGCTGCCATAGCCGGACAGGAAGGTATTCCCGACGGCCGTAACCGGCCGACTGGAAATCGAACTCAGAAAGGAGATCGCGGAAGCCTTGCCCTCAAAAGAGGTCGCCGTATAAGAAGCTTTATCGGCATTGAGGGAATAGGTGACCCCTCCGCTTTTGAGGCTCGGAACTCCAGCCGCTGCGCAAGAATATAAAATAGTGACTGCTAATATATCCACCGCTTCCGTTAACGAAGCGTTCTCGATTCTGAAATAGGAAGGACCGCTGCTATCGAAGGAAGTACTGCTATTCGAGGAGGATAAGGCGATCCCGCTGGCATAAGCGCAGCTTTCATCCCAGCCATAGGAAAGCGACAGCGGATCCGTCTCGCCCTCGCTGAAGGTAATCGCTAGACTCATCATTCCGGAAAGCGCCGTCCCGTTTTTCAAAGAACCTTTTGGGTTTAGGCTTTCGAAACCATTCGGCAAGGAAGAATAGCCCTCCAGTTCGAAGATGATCGCATTGCCTAAGGCGGTGAGGGCCACCGCTTCCGAGCCCTCGACATCGGTGCTGCCATTTAGAACCAACGCTAGATTCTCTTCGTCTTTCCGCAAAACCGCTTTTTGATGGTCGAAGGCGGAGGCGCTGGCGACCCCCATAAGCGCCGACAGCGAAAAAGCGGCCACGAGGAAAAGGCGGCTAGTCCCTGAGTCGAAAAATCTTTTCGGCATAATAACCCCCCTAATAAGGTTGTTATTTGGAGTATATCGGAAAAGCGAAAGAAAAATCAAGACCAAAGGAATAAAAAAGGACCTAAACCATCAATTAATGATTCTTTTTAGCTATCTTTTGTTAATCGCGAGGCAAATTAATTTTTCTAAACCAATTGGGTTATGAAGGTATTTTAGGTTACGGATTTCATTTTTTGACTTTCTTCGCCCTCTTCGGAAAAATAATGGATGAAGTTTTTCCGAATATAATTAAAGTAAAGAAGGCATGGAAGAGAGAACTTTCGCGAAAATCATCCGAGACCTTTATTGGGAGCGGGATCCGAAAAGCCTCAAATCGGATTATGGCAAAGCCCTTTTGATTGGGGGCTCTTTGGCTTATCCGGGGTCGATCGTCATCGCCGCGCAGTTCGCGGCGCTGGCCGGAGACGGCTATAACGCCTTGGCCCTCCCCCATTCGATCTACCCCATCGCCGCCGCAAGGGCGCCTTTATCCGCGATCTATGAGAACTTCAAGGTCGCTGGGGATTCCTACCTGATCGATGAAAACCTAGAGGAGCTTTCGCGCTGCCTCCGCTCCTATTCCTCGGTGCTTTTCGGAAACGGGATTTACGACTCCAAGGCGAATTACGATTTGCTTTCCTATCTCATCGCCAGCTATGGGGGCCTTCTCGTCATCGATGCCACCGGCCTTGCCCTGCTTGCGGAATACGGCGTCGAGGTCCTCAAAAAGAAAAAGACCGAATCCACGATTATCCTGACGCCCCATCTCGGGGAGGCCGCCCGGCTCTTGAAGGTCGACCAAAAAACCAAAGACCCGGAAGCTTATGAAGAGCTTGGGAGCGCCTTCGCCAAGGAATATGGGGTCTATCTCCTCCTCAAGAGCTACCGGTCGCTTCTGATCGATCCGAGCGGGACGACCTTCGCTTCGGAATACGCTCCCACGCCTTCATTAGGCAAAGCCGGTTCGGGCGATGGCTTAGCCGGATACCTTACGGGGCTGTTGGCCTATGGGACCAAAAAAGAAAGCGTGACCGATCTCATCCTTTTCGCCGATGCCTTGGTCCATGAGGGGGCCGCTTTGGCGGAGGATGAAAAATCCCCAGGCGTGGCCTCGATTCTTTCGGTCAAAGAAGAAATTGAGGGCCTCATCGAAAGGGCGAAGCCTAGAATAAAGGGAGGAAAGCAGAATGTGCGACACCTTATATAAGCGCTTCGCCTCTGGCGACAGCTTCTTCCTCAAGAACAGCGACCGCTCCCCCAACGAGCCCAACCTCCTTTTGCAGGTGCCCGCCCGCCTTTCGCAGGGGAAGATCGATGCCACTTACCTTACGATCGACGACCACGACAGCTATGCCACCCTGCTTTATAAGCCTTCCTGGATCTGGGGGGCCGAGATGGGCCTCAACGAGAAAGGGGTCGCGATCGGCAACGAAGCGGTCTGGACCAAAGCCAAAGGCAAGAAGACCGAACGGCTTTTGGGGATGGATCTCTTGCGGCTGGGCCTCGAGCGAGGGGGCACCGCCAAAGAGGCCCTGGATGTCATCCTTGCCTTGCTGAAGCAATACGGCCAAGGCGGGAACGCCGGCTTCGATCGGGCCTTCTATTACGACAATTCCTTTTTGATCAGCGACCCGAATGGCTCCTATGTCCTCGAGACCGCGGGCAAGAACTGGGCCTATAAGGCCATCAAGGAGCAAGCCAACATCTCCAACCGCCTGAGTCTCAAAAAGGATTACGAGGCGAGCAGCGAGCGAGGCGATTTCAAAGACAGGAACATCGATCCTTTCTTTTCTTTTTTCTCGGGCTCGGAAGTGCGGCGGCGGACCGGCCAGGAGCTGCTCTCGGCCATGCAGGAGCTCTCGCTCGATGAGGCTTTCGATCTTCTACGGCATCACCACAAAGGGAAAAATTCGGGAAGTCTTTATGGGGGCGGCAGCCTCAAGAGCCTTTGCATGCACGCCTGGTTCCTCGGCGACCAGACGACCGGGAGCTTCGCCGTCTTCTATCTCAAGGGCGTCCCCTATGCTTGGGCGACCGGTTCGAGCGACCCCTGCCTCTCGCTTTATAAGCCGGTGGCTTTCGGGAGAGCCACCGCCCCTTCCTTCGCCGACGAGAAAGCGGCTTTTGCCTATTGGCTCACCCGCGAATGGGTCAACCGCGCGGTTTATTCGGGCCTCATTGACGAAAAGGATTTCAAAGCCAAGGAAGGCGCCCTCCAAGACCGCTTCTTGGAGGCTTTCTATTCCTGGCTCAACGTCGATCGGAGCGAGGACGGCTATTTCTCCCTCTGCGACCGCTGCGCCGAAGAAGACGAAAGATTCTATGCTTCCTTTTCCGACAAAGTGGATGTTCTGAAGCAAAACGACGCCCTTCTGCCGCGATATTGGCAGTTCAAGACCGCCAAACTCGGCACCAACGTCTTCGAACGGAAACTCAAGGACCGCAAATGAAGATCATCCTCGCCCCGAATTCCTTCAAGGGGACCCTGACCTCCGGGGAGGCCGGGAAGATCATGGCCAAAGCCGCCCACGAGGTTTTTCCTTCCGCCGCGCTTCTCCAGTTGGCCATCGCCGATGGGGGCGAAGGGACGATCGACGCCTTTTTGGCCAATGCCAGAGGCGCGAAGAAATACTACGAGGTGAAGGGCCCTAACGGAACGCCAGTCAAAGCGGCTCTGGGGTTATTGAAGAACCATAAAGCCATTGTTGAGATCGCCCAAGCGGCGGGTCTCGCCTTGGCGAACCCCAAGGATCCGCTCCTCACCACCACCTATGGCGTCGGCGAGCTGATCGATAAGGCGATTTCCTTGGGCAATAAGGAGATCATCATCGCCCTCGGCGGGAGCGCCACCAATGACGCCGGAGCGGGCATGGCTGCGGCCTTAGGCACGTTATTCTTTGATGCAAAGGATAGGGCCTTCGTTCCCGTCGGGGGGACCCTCAGCGCCATCGCCAAAATCGACGATGCGGCCACCCGAAAAAAACTCTCCGGAATCCAAATCACGGTGATGTGCGACGTCAAGAATCCGCTTGATGGGAAAGAGGGGGCGGCTTATGTCTACGCCAGGCAAAAAGGCGCCGATGATAACGCCATTCAGAAACTCGACGAAGGATTGCGAAGCATCGCTACCGTCATCAAGAAAGATCTCAAGACCGATGTTTCGACGATCCCGGGCGCCGGGGCGGCCGGGATCGTCGAAACATCGGTCTTGAGATCTTTCTTGATGACGGTAGCGATGCTTCGCAATCCTTCGTCGAGTTTCTGAATGGCGT
>Ga0224525_1000380_pt1 | contig 20793 bp, 23 predicted proteins | sample CFST100metaG_FD_179874 | JGI IMG/M metagenome (GOLD analysis project Ga0224525, IMG submission 179874) | Peat soil microbial communities from Stordalen Mire, Sweden - C.F.S.T100 | ecosystem: Environmental > Terrestrial > Soil > Wetlands > Peat | place: Sweden: Norrbotten County, Stordalen Mire...
TTTTTAATCTTAGGAAGTGCGCTGTCAATTGTAATTTTTACTCTTTATTTTCATTTAAGTCCGTCTAAAGCGGCGGTTATTGGATCCGGTTCCGTTACTGTGGCCGATTTACAAAAGGCCGGCTTTGCTCAAGTTAAACAATTAACGCCCCTAACTAGCGGAAGATTCAGCGGGCCCAATCTTTATTTTTCTGTAAGCGACAAAGTGACAGCAGTGTCATCGGAGGCGCCTAATATTGTTATGGCTGAAGATTATATTTTGCCATATCAGTTGTCTAGCGGAGCCCTATTTAATTATGGACTTGATAATCATGATTTTAGTATCGCCGGCGGTAGCGGAAAAGAAGCGACTATGGCGGATGGCCGAGTAGCGATAAATTTTATAAAAAATAGCCACTATGACGTATTAATTGGTCCTAACAAAATGAAAGTTGAATCTTTAATTTCAACGATGGCTGATAAAATCAAATAATAATTTTTAAGTTAGCTGATATGAAAAAAGTAATTTTATGGCTGCTAGTTATAGCAGTTGTTACCGGTTTAGTTTATATATTCATTAGCGGCGGCAAGAATTCACAATCAAATGAGGCTAATTCCTGGCTATCTAGTTCATCTTCCAACCCGGTTTTAACTGGTGAAACAATGAACATTAATGGTTTGTTTTTTTGTTTGAAACACAAGGGAACGGATTCAGATTGTGCTATCGGAATTGAGGATTCAAAAGGTAATGACTATGCTCTATTAGACTCTAACGGAAAACCAGTTGATCCAACTAAATATACCACTGGGCAAAATGGTGCTGTTTTTGGAGATTTGGCTCAAGATTCAGCCCTCTCGGCTAAATATAACATTGTTGGCGCCATTCAGCTAAAGTAGTAAATTTTAAATTAAGTTACTTCGAATATAATTTCCGGCCAGCCACAATTGCTATCGCGCTCAGGCCGATTAACAAAGGAAAATATTCAACCGTATATCGTGGTTCGGGATGGCTTAGGGTTGCCAAAAATATTAGGCGTGGCAAAATAAGCGTCCAGACAAAAATGACTGGCAATTTTGAACTATTAAATTGCCATAAAATAATTGAGCCAATAATTGCGCCGATGGTTAATAAACACACCAATAAGAAAAAAATCGGTAGCCACCATTGCTGATTATTATCTGGATTGAGATTTTTTAGAGGGAAGAGACTTCCCGAAAAAGAATAAAATTGGGAGTGAGTATCAAACCAAAGCGCGCCGGCTCTTTCTATGGGCAAGACGAGATAGAATTTTAGAGGATTGCCGGCAATACGTTCTTGGGCTATTTGCGCAAATTGAGCATCTAGCGCTGGCGTCAGATATACTTGGTTATCATCATCTTCGCTATTATCGGGATTATTGTAGACATCAAATAATTTTTGGACTCGCATCCGTTCAGTATCAGAACCGAAAGCGTAGTCCGGTAGCCCATCGGTGTTGATATTATCGGTGTCCAGGGACCATTGGTCGTAATCGATATAGTCGTCATTTTTTGTCCAAGTTCTTAGCCATTTATCATAACCAGAAGCATAGAAGTCTTCCGGCATGCTGGCTGAATAGGGAGCAAGCGGCATAAAAATATGGAAGACGCGCCAATTTCTAATTATCCACGGTAAAAGTACAATCAAAAAGCTCACGGTGAATAAAGAGCCGAACAATAGCATCCGTTTAAAAATTACCAGTTTTGAACCGCTTGATTTTAATATCGTCGGTATTAAAATTAACCCGCCGGTGAGCACAAAAAAACCGCTGTCCGGTCGGATTAACGTCATTAGCCCGCCAACTAATCCGGCGGCGATTAATAACCAGATATTTTTAAGATGGCTAATCTGTTTGATAAATAGAGAAATCAGAATTGCAAACAAAACCAATAAGAAGACAGTTAAAACTTCAGTTAATATTGTCGTCACATAAATTAGAACAAAAGGTGAAATGGCGGCTATTCCCAAAGCGATTAAGCCGGTTAGCGGCTTTTTTTTGTGCCAGCTTTCCGGCAACCAAATAATTGCCAACCAGGCGATTAATCCGCAAGTTAATGAGTCAATTAAAGCTTGAATTAATCTAACGGCCGTATTATTTTCTTGGCCGAAAATGGCGTAGATGCTGGCCAGAAATAGAGGATACCCCGGTGCCCTAATATAAGTTGGGGTATAAGGGGCTGTCTGGCTGGTGGAGTAAACTCCGTGATTTAAGATGTTTTCGGCGATTTGCGAATAAACCGGACCGTCGCCGGGCTCGTCATTAGGTAAAAACCAGGCAAAAAGCAGGCGAATAATTAAGGCTATTAAAAATAAAAATAAGGCCAGTTTTAAATATTGAGATTTTTTTGCCAATACCGATTTCATTATTTCTGTTTTTTATCTTTTAACTTGAATTCCAATAATTTATAGAAGAATACAAAACTATCTTGGAATAAATTTATTTTGCTTTTTCTGATTTCATAGCGATTTTCCGACCAGTCTATCGGAATTTCTTTTATTTTCGCCCCTTCGGCTTTTGCCAGGCAAATAAGCTCTGTATCAAAAAACCAGTAATCGTCTTTTATCGAAGTAGATAGTTTTTTGAGTAGTGGGGTTTTAATTGCCTTGAATCCGCATTGTAAATCGGAAAAATTATGTTTTAAAATCATCCGTGATAGCCAGACATAAGATTGTGAAACTAATTCTCTTCGGATTGATCGCTCTTTTTTCGATTCTGGAAGCATACGCGAACCGCAAACGATGTCCGCTTGATTATCGATAATGGGATTAATTAAAAGCGGTAGATATTCTATAGCAACGGACAGATCCATATCCATATAAACATAAATATCAGATTCGCTTTCTAGAGCGTATTTTTTGATTGCCAGCCCTTTGCCTTTTTCCGGATAGATAACTGTTTTTATCTGTTGATTTTTTTCAGAAATTTTTCGCGTTAAATTTTGAAATTCATCATCGGAGCCGTTAACGATAATGACAATTTGCCATTCAAAAAAAAATTTTTGCCCGCGGCAATAAGTTAGTAATTTTTCAATATTCTTTTCGATAATTTGAGTTTCGTTGTGGGCGGGCAGACAAAAATCAATTTTCATATATTAATAGTTCGATGCGGACGCTTTTATTTAGTCATCAACCGCTTGATTTCTTTATTGCGCAAAGCATTGTTCTGAGCGTGTAGGATAATAATTATTCGATCCTTACTTTTTTGGGCAAGCCGGACGGCGCAATTATCCTTAGCCTCAGTTAAATAACCAACCTTCATCCCCAGGGGTTTCATGGCGAGAAGACTATTGTTCCGGTTATATACGCCGATTAAGCGGCCGGTTTTTATTTCTTGGAATTTATATGACGAAGAGACGCTTACTAAACGGATAGAATTATTCAGATAAGCTTTACGTGTGATTATCGCCATTTCTTTGGCTGTGCTCAAATTATTAGGATCAATGCCAGATGGTTCGGTAAATTTAGTATGTTTCAATCCCAGCGCTTTAGCCTTATTATTCATTCTTTTAACAAATTGTTTGCGGGTTAAACCGGAATTATCTACTAAAGCAATAGCCGCTTCATTTGACGAAGCAATAAGCATCGCGTGCCAAAGATTATCTTTAGTTACTTTGTCGCCGGCCTTTAAATCAATCTGGCTAGTTTTATCTCCCTGCGAAATGTAGGGAAGAGTATAATCTATCTCCGCTTTAGTAACGGTTACTTTTTTTTGCAGGTTTATTTTTAAATCTAAAAGCACGAGCGCCGTCATTAGTTTAGTCAGGGAAGCTAAAGGCAAAACAACATTTTGATTTTGGCCGGTAATAAATTTACCATTTTTTGTATTTAAGGAAGCGCTAGCGATGCCGACCGTACTATAAGACGCCGTCGCCGCTAAAACCGGCACCGTACAATTAAAAATGACTAGTAAAATGGAGACTATTATAAGTAATTTTTTCATTATTTAAACTATATCACATAAAATAAATAAAAAAAACCTAATAAAAGACAAATAGTATAAAAAATATGTTATTTTTGCTATAATAAAATTAATTATAATTTATTTTTATTTATGGATAAAAAAATTGAAATATCCTTAAGTTCAAAAACAATTAAGACGATTATCTTGATTGCGATTGCTATTTTTTTCATTTGGAAACTATCAGCTATCCTTATTCTGCTCATTACGGCAATTATGGTAGCAGCCGCTTTGGAGCCGATAGTTAAATGGCTTAATAAAAAATTACCGAAGGTTTTATCGGCTGTTATCGTAATTATCGGCTTAGTTCTGCCCCTTATCTATGTAGTCGGCTCAGTAATTCCAGATTTTATCAGTCAATTTCCGGATATTTTAAATCGGGTGACAAACACTCTTAGCAATGTCAGTTTCTTACCGCCATTCTTGCGCCAGTTGGATTTTTCGCAATATTTTCAGAATAGCAGCTCTTATATTTTTGAATCGACTAAGGCAATCGGTAATTTCTTTTTTCAAGCCGTTACTTTTATTTTCCTAGTCTTTTATTTAATGATTAATGGTCATGAGTTGCATCATTTAGTTTCATTCTTGATTCCCAGTGCTGACCGCAAGCAAGTAGAAAAGATTTCCGAAGAGCTAGGACTTATTAGCGGCCATTATATTAGAGGGAATTTGCTTATTTCCGTAATCTGCTCTACAACTATTTTTATTGGTCTGATTTTGTTGAACGTTCCTTATGCTTTGCCTTTGGCCATTTTTGCCGGCGTTTTTGATCTTTTACCATTAGTTGGCAGTACTATTGGTGCGGCTCCGGCAGTGATTTTGGGTTTTACGGAGTCGCCGCTTATTGGTTTCTCAACCATAGTGTTATTTCTTCTTTATCAAGCAACGGAAAATTATATTTTAGCGCCGAATATCTACAATAAGGTTCTAAATTTATTGCCATTTTTAAGTTTTATTGCTGTTATTATCGGTTCGACTTTATTTGGAGTGGCTGGTGCTTTTTTAGCCCTACCGATTGCCGCCGGAATTCCGACCATTATTAGATACGCCGAAAAGAATAAAAAATAATTAAAGATATTATTAATTTGAGTATGCCAAACATTATCGATACTAAAAAAGAATTTTCCGCTTTTGAAAGGGCTAATAGTTTTGTTCATGCCGGACGGGGAATATTAGTTTTTCTTAAAACTACTCCTAATGCCTGGATCCAATTAAGCGCTCTTTTATTAGCAACCATTTTTGGCTTTTATTTTAATATCACGCATATTGAATGGATGATGGTTGTTTTTGCGGCCGGGATAGTCCTGGTTGCCGAAGCCTTTAATACGGCGATTGAAATTGATATTAATCTCACTTCTCCCGGTTATCATCCCTATGCTCGAGACACCAAGGATGTTGCCGCCGGGGCCGTTCTCATGGCGTCCATTATGGCACTAGTTATCGGAATTCTAGTGTTTGGGCACTATATTTTTTAATCGAATTGACAAAAATTGATTTTTGGAGTAATTTTATATGAAACTTATCCAATTGTTTTGGCTAAGTTAATGTTCTATAATAATTAAATATTTATCATATTCATCAAAAAAATAACAAAGAAAATGAAGAAAATGAAAAAAATTAAGAACGTGGTTCTGTCGCAAGAACTCATTGGACGCGATTTTGTCGCTCCGGTTGTCGATTTGAATATGCCTTGGCAACAAGCCGTAAGTATTATCACTAATGCGCTGGCGGAACATATCAAAAGTTCGGCCGCTGTTCGGGAATATATTAGCTCTCTGGAAAAGGGATCCGGTACTAATTGCCCCGATTCTCCAGAGGAGGAAATCATAAAATATTTGGCCGAACAAAATGGTCAAATTGATAAATCCGACGCGAGCGTCAATTGGCGTTTTATGAATGATTTGGTATTTCCGGTTTTTGATTTTGAAAGAAAGTGCTTGGCAAATCTGACTTTAGGTAGTAATAATCTTTCTGCTGAAGAAAAACATCTCGTGCTATTCTCTTTAGGCTTTGGGGAATTTATTGATAAACTTTATTCTCGTTGGTATCAGGACATCGTCATTGATTATCAAATGTTGGATAAAGACAAACAATTAATTTATGAGAAATCGTTCAAGAAAAATCTTGGTCAGTTCGACTACACGGTTTACAATGTTTCAATAAATCAAGGAGCTTTCGGGATTAAATTTGACTATGAAGATCGTCAGACTTGGGCTGAAGCTTATCCTAAAGAAATTGGAGAAATTGTTAATTTGCTGGATACCGCTAAAAATTTTGAAGATGATAATCTGCGCAATTATTTTAAGGCGCTTAGTTCCGCTTTTGCCTGTTGTGATATTTCTGGTTTAGAAGAAGCTTGGGCGAAAGTTGATGAAGCTTGGATTAAGATTCCGGCTGATTCTCGATTGATTCCTATTCACGGAATGGAAAATGGATATGAGCATCCTTATGGTATCAGTCCGGAATTTCGTTTGGTAGTCAGAAACGATTATGGCCAGGATATGATTTCCGAAATCAGACAGCTGACCCCAGCTTATGCGCGGGAAATTGAAATCAGCGATGATTTGGTAAAGCTTGCCGAATGTAAGATGGCTAATATGGATATGGGAATATTTGTTACCGTTGTGAAATCAGGTTTTTGCGCAAATTTCCGGACAGCCGGTCAAGTTGTTCCTAATCGTCAGGATATCCTAAAAAAGGGCGGTAAGATTTTTCTGGATATTGATTCCTCTAAGAATCTTATTAAGACCTATAAAAGGTTATTGCTTAAATATTGCGAGCCGGAAATAGGAAAATTGTTGGCAGATATAATTTCTGTCGATGGTTTATTGGCAGATACTATCAGCCATGAATGTACTCATCCGATCGGTTGTACCCCGGAAAGCGATTTGGCTCTCGGAGATACTAAGAGCCGGTTAGAGGAAGCCAAAGCAACTATTGGAGGACTGGCCGCTATTTTAAGTCGGAAACCTGAAAACTGGGCCGAAATTGTTGCTCTGAGTATTGCCCGCATTTGCCGGTTCTTTACTTATGCAACTTACAATAATCCAACTGACCAAGCTTATGTCCGGGAAAATATTGTCATGGCCAACCTTCTTTTAGCTGCTAAGATTGTAAACATCGAAAGTTATAATGAAATAAAAATCAAAATCGATTTAAGTGAAGGATGTTTATTGAAATTGCAAGAATTGATGAAATATTTTTACAACGATGTTGTTTATAATTATCATTCGATTGAACCAGCCACCGCTGTCCAGGGTTTGGAAAAACTTTATTGTTTCCATAATCAACTCCTCGAAGAGTGGATAGATATAGTCAATATTCAAAGATAAATTAAGACAAAAAAATTCGTTCCGCCAGACATAAAAGTTCTGGCGGTTTTTTTATAAATTTTTTTATATAAAAAAGCAGCCTTTTTATTTGGCTGCTGGCATAATCTTATCGATAAAGATATGCGGTTCGGTTTTAACGAAATCAATGATCCTGTCTTCTAGTTTGAATCTTCTTCGTTCTTCGGAAAATATTATTTCCCAGAGATAATGGTTATCAGATAACTCTTCAATTTTAGCGGCAATTTCTTTTTCTAAAGTGCCGTCACTTAATCCGGTTAAGGCGAAAGTGCAAACAGGTTTATCTACTAATCTACCCAAGAATATTCCGACAGTATATTCAGAATTTTTTTTATTATCGCAAAATACGGCGATAACCATTTTTTTCATTAATTTTTTCGGTCCCATTATTTATTTTTTTAAAGTAGAAAATAATTATAGCCAAAAAAGATATTTTTGTCAATTATCGTTAAATTATTGATTAATTATCGCTTGATTATCATTAAGGTTGACAATAAAAGAAGTTTGTGATATACTAACTTTTTAGATATAGATCTTTCAAACAAAAAATAAAAGAACATGAGAAAAGTTTTAAGAAGTTTAAGGAGTAAAATCAGTAGTAAAATCACCAGTTTAGTCTTGGTGGTTTCAGGAGTCTTGATTATGGTATCATCATCGTTTATTTCCTGCTCAAGTATTGAAAAAGTGGTATCGGTGGGAATTTTATTGATTTTATCTCCGGCTATTATTTTTCAGTTTATGTTTTTTTCCGGTCGAAGCGGTCTCGTTCTGGAAAAATCAGATTTGAAAAAATTTTGGTTTTGGGTGTTTATAACGTTTTTCATTATTGTGGATATAGCTATCTTGTCATTAATTAATATCTTTTTTGGTATTTTACCGCAATATAGTGAATGGCTTTCAACACTTCTGGCACAGCGCTAGAAGCTAGAATAAGATTTTTAGGAGATGTTAATAAAACATCTCCTTTTTTATTTGTTTAATTTATTTTGCCATTATCGGCAGGTTAATTTATAATAAATGTGTCACAAAATATATGTTACAAAATTTATTTAAATTTTTTTTAACCGTTAGTTTCTTCGGCAATTGGATGTTTATTGTGCCGGTGATACTGATTATTTTTTTAGCGCTGTTTATCAAAAAAAAGCAGGATTATATTCTTCCTTTTATCTTTACGGTTGCCGGGGCGGAAATTGTAACTTTTTTCGCAAAAATTATCTTTCATCGTCCACGCCCAGCCGCCGCGATGATCTTTGAATCGGATTATTCCTTTCCTAGCGGACACGCGACTGTTGCCGTGACTTTCTATGGTTATTTAGCTTATATCTTGGTTAATTCAGTAAATAAACGCTATAAATATCCAATAATTATCACTACTATTTTTCTAGCCGCTTTAATTGGATATAGTCGCCTTTATCTGCATGTTCATTATCCAAGTGATGTCTTGGGCGGTTATTTTGTCGGGGCAGTATTTTTAATTATGGGAATATCTTTAAGGAAACATTCTAACCTTAACCAAGCCCGTTAATTTATTGGATTTTTAGCTTATTTTATGGTATATTAAAATTATATATAACAGCTACTATGAAAAAGAAATATTTATTCATGGCCATACTGATAATAATAAGCACGGCGGTAATAGCGGAAGCTTGGTCGTGGTATTTAGATTATAAAGAGGCTGATAAATCACTATCCGCTATTAAAAAGCGTGGCGTATTAGTAGTAGGAAGCGAGATACCTTATGGCGTAATGGAATTTTTCGATAGCAATCATCAGCCGATCGGAGTAGACGTTGATATTGCTAAAGAAATAGCTTCTCGCTTGGGAGTAACTTTAAAGTTTGAAAATTATGATTGGGATACCCTGTTTCTTAAAGTTAAAACTGGGAAAGTAGACTTAGCAATTTCTAGTATGACAATTACTTCCCAGAGACAAAAAGAGATGCTTTTCAGTAATCCTTATTTTGACGGCGGACAAGTAATAATCGTGCAGTCGGGAAATAGCAGTATTGAAGGGGTAAATGATTTAGCTGGTAAAAAAATCGCCGTTCAAAAGGATTCAACCGGTTATACTGAAGCGGCTAAATATACCTCGAGTGAGCGAATTTATTCTTATCCCAATTTTGATTCTTCTTCCGATGGTACCGGCATTATTGTCGATTTAAAAAATGGAAAATTTGATGCGATTATCGTTGACTACATCCAAGCTTTAAATCTTATCAAGAATGATTCTGAGATGAAAATCGTTGGCGTGCCGTTTACTAAAGAAAGCTATGGGATCGCTACCGAGATAGATCATGTTCTGTTGATTAAAAAAATAAATTCTATTTTAGCCGATATGGAAAAGGACGGAACATTACAAGCGATAAAAACAAAGTGGACTAGATATTAAAAAATAATCCGCCGAAAGGCGAAATAAACATTATGAAAATTTTAATCATTGACGATGATGCCAGTGCTGCTACAACTTTAAAGGCTCTTTTAATGAGCCAAGCAGATTATGAAATCGATACGGCTTTCGGGGGTAGGGAGGGATTGGAAAAAATGACCAACACTCCATATGATTTATTAATCCTGGATATCATGATGCCTGATTTTAGCGGTATTGATGTCTGCAAGGCGATGGCTAAAAACGAAAAAATAAAAAAGATTCCTGTTCTTTTAGCTTCCGCTCTTCCGATCGCCTCCAAGGAATTAGAAGAACTATTAAACGAATTCCGCGCCCAAGTTACTATTAAAGGGGCGCTGGAGAAACCTTTTATTCTTGAAGATTTATTATCAGCCATAAAAAAATAGTTTATGAAAAGATTCATTATTATCGTTTCGATTTTTTCCGCGATAGTATTAGGGAGCATCTATTTTTTGAATCGTCTTTTAAATGAAAAAGAAAGTTCTCTGGTGAAAAGAAAACCGGTGGTTATTGGTTTTTCCATGGGAACTACCCGCGAGGAACGCTGGTTCAACGATCGCGATTTATTTATTCAAAGAGCTCAGGAATTGGGAGCCGGAGTAATTGTTACCTTGTCCGATTATGATGTCGATAAACAGATTTCCCAGATTGAAAACTTGATTAGCCAGGGAGTAGATGTGATTGTTGTCATCCCGGCCGATTCGGAAAAAATAAAACCGGCAATAGATGCAGCCAATAAAGCCGGAGTCAAAGTAATTGCTTATGATCGGTTGATAAATAACAGTAAAATAGATTTGTATATTTCTTTCGATAATGTAAAAGTCGGAAATTTGGAGGCCAGCAGCGTCTTAACCTCCGTTAACCGAGGCAACTTTGCTTATATTGGCGGTTCGCCAACCGACAACAATTCGGCCTTGCTTAAAGAGGGAACAATGGATCTTCTTTCTTCAAAAATTGCTAATGGCGATATTAAGTTAGTGATTGATAAATTCATTCCTGATTGGAAACCGGAAGAGGCTTATAAAGCCATAAAAGAATATTTAAGTTCAGGAAAAAAACTTGATGCGGTAATCGCTGCTAATGACGGTTTAGCCTCTGGGGTTATTCAGGCTTTAACAGAAAAAGGACTTGAAGGAAAAGTACCGGTGTCCGGACAAGACGCCGAGTTATCGGCTACGCAAAGAATTGTTGCCGGTACCCAGATTTCAACTGTCTATAAACCGATAAAATCTTTGGCTTACAAGGCGGCGGAAATTGCCGTGACGCTCGCGAATGATCAAAACCCAGAAACCAATAGCTCAATAAATAATGGAGAAATAGATGTGCCGGCTTATTTACTGGAACCGACATTGGTATATAAGGCTAACATGGGAGAGACGATAATCAAGGATGGTTACCATACTTATAATGAGATATACGGAGACACAGCAAAATAATTAATTATATGCAGGGTATAAAAAAGAAGCTTTTGACCTCATTTTTTGCAATCATCATACTTCTGCTAATTTCAGAAGGTTTTTTTGTAACCATGGATTATATTATTTTGTCGAAGTACACTGCTTTGACTAATAATATTGTCTCAGAATATAGCCTGATTGATAGCACCTCCAACCTTCTTGCCTCATATAGTAACCGAATCAAAGCACCGACCGACAAGGCAGAAATAGCTAAATTTAATACCGATTATTCGAATATTCAAAATCTTTTATCCCAGTTAAAAAATGATATTGTTGACATTAAAAGCAAGGCGGCTTTTACTAGTCTGGAGAATAATATTAACGATGTATTCTTTAATATTGAAATCGGCGTCAATAATCTAGCGAGCGGCGATTATCTTGAGGCAGTTGGTCGTTACGATGCCGCTAATCGAAGTAACAGTTTTGTTAAAGAAAATACCACTGATTTGCTTTTGAAAGAAATAGATTATGCCAAGAATTTGCAGATTGGGATAGAAAATGTCAGATCGATAAGTCAGTTGATTGGCATCATATTATTGATTCTAACTGCCCTCGGTTGTATTTGGTATGCAATTTATTTTTCCAATAAGTTGATTACGCCACTGGATACCCTGACTAAATTGGCTAAAAATATTGAAGGCGGCGATTTGAGCGCGGCGGTTGATAAAAAATTATTAACCAGTAATGATGAGGTTTCTAGCCTGGCGAATTCTTTCAATACCATGGTTCTTTCCTTAAAAATGAATATTGATAAATTAAAGGAATATAATAAAGAAATAAAAAATTCCCGCAATCGCTTAAAATCGGAAAAGAATAAACTCCAAAAATATTTAGATACGGCCGGAGTAGTTGTTTTGATTTTTGATTTTAATAATAAAGTTTTTTTAATCAATAAAAAGGGCTGTGAAATTCTCGGCGTCAAGTATGAGGATATTATCGGTAAAGATTGGGTGACGGAATATGTGACCAGAAAAAATCAGATACAAACCAGAAGTATGCTGGCTTTCTTAATGAATCATACGGCACCGGCTGATACCTTGGAAAATATTATTATTGCCAAGGATAAGACCGAAAAAAATATTGTTTGGCATTTTAGTATCCTTCAGGATGAGAATAATGTCGCCCAGTCGGTTTTAGCGACAGGCGTCGATATTACCGAACTGACCAAAGCGAAAATTACTATTAACCAGCTTAAAGAAGTCGATAAATTAAAAAATGAAGTCTTGAACATTGCTACTCATGAACTTAAGACTCCGCTTATCTCCATTGTCGGGTTATCGGAAGTAATGGAAAAAAAACCGGAAACTATTCCGGCGGAATATCAGAATTTTATTTCTATCATTCATAGCGAAGGAATGAAATTGAATAATCTTATTAAGACAATGTTAACCGCGAGCCGAAACGAGGTTGGGAAGATATCGGTGTTCAAAGAAAAATTTGATTTAGTTGAACTGGTGAAATCCCTGGAAACATCACTTAACATGCTAACAAAAAGATCGGATTCGAAAATTAAGTTCAATATTAAGATTAAGAATCTGGCTATTGAAAGTGATAAAGCAAAAGTATCCCAAGTTATTTATAATTTTGTCGATAATGCCGTAAAGTATGGCTTAAAAGGGCAGACGATAGAAATTGGCGTATTTTTGCCGAATGAAAAAACAGTCAGAATAGAGGTTAAGGGAAATGGGCAGGGAATTTCTAAAGAAATGCAGAAGAAATTATTCATTAAGTTTTCTCAACTTGAACCGTCATTGTCCCGTTCGCAGGATGGCATGGGCTTAGGGCTTTATATCTGCAAGCAGAACATAGATAATCTGGGCGGAGAAATCGGGGTTGAGAGCGAAGTAAATAAGGGCGCTACTTTTTTCTTTACTTTGCCACTAGACAATAAAAAAATATAAATATCTTTTTGTAAATATATGAAAATATTAATAATCGATAATGACATCAGCACGGTTACAACTCTTAAGGCTCTCTTAATGAGCCAGGGAGATTTTAATATTGATGTCGCTTATAACGGCCGAAGCGGTTTAGCAAAAATGGCCGAGACCCCAGATTACGATGTTGTCCTGCTGGATATTATGATGCCGGAAATAAGCGGGATGCAAGTTTGTGAATCCATGGCCGACGACAGCCGGATGAGAGAGATACCGGTTCTACTGATGTCTTCCGCCCTGCCGATTTCACCGTCAGAATTTCGTGAATCACTAAGCAAGTCAGATAAGCTTAGTGTTATCAAAGGTGTTTTAGAAAAGCCTTTTACTACCGAAGTACTGTTAGCGGAAATCATGAGAGTGGCCAGAAAATACTAATAAGTTTAAATTTAAATTATACAAAATATGTCACACGAGATAGAAGCGGACTTCGTTGAGGATTATTATAACGAAGCATCCCAATGCCAGCATTGTACTAGTTTCAGTATTAAAGATGGAGTGGGATATTGTTCAGAAGGGCAGTGCGAGGTTTCACCGACCGCCCATTGTGATTTTTTTCAATCAGTGGATTAATTAAGCCAATGTTCAAAATCAGCGCTAAGAGTCTTGAAGAGTTTATCCGGCAGTTGCCCTTTAATTAGGCGAAAATACTTACCATTATCGGCAGCAACTAAACTACTGTCGCCATTATTTTCAGCGTCGTTATATTCCGCTTCGCTGATTTTTTTGTATATAGCAATCGGTTTATTTTTTTGATTGCCGCTAATCTTAGTATTTCCGGTATAAAAGAGACGGGAATCATCGGATAAATTAGCTTGAATTTCCGTTGTCGGTCCGCTAACTATTATTAAAGCCCCTTGAGAATCAATGGCCATTTTTTTGACAGTTAAGGCCGAAGTATCTACTGAGCCGTCTGAATCTTCGCCTTTAACGCTAGTGATATTAAAATTATCAACTTTACCTTTCCAATCAGTTTTGGCGTCTGCATCTTTCATATTTAAATTGACCGAACTGCCACTGAAATTATCAAAATGAGCATTAGCGTTATTGATAGTTAAACTAGTGGAAGCAATATGGCCGTCAACCGATAAATTAGCATAGTCCGACAGATTGGCTTCTAAACTTGGAGCTTCGGCATTCAGCCATTTAATATCCGAATTATCAGTCGCTTGTATTTTAAGTGCTTGTTTAAAATCGGATGATATTTCAACGTCGGCTGTTTGGGTATTCAAGCTTTTTAAAGCTGGTGCGCTTATTTTAATAGTAACAGGCTCAATATTGCAATCAAAGCAATAAGATTTATCGGTTCTATTTTCATCAATATTTAAGTCAGCACCATTTTTTTGCAGAACGATTCGAGCTAAATCAACTGCCCGGCCAACCAATATGGCATGGCTACTAGTGCCGTTACTTGGTTCAATTACAATTTTCAAATAATTGCCGTCAGCGTTGATGTTGGTAAAATTTTCAAAATTAATCGTTTTGTTCGTTCTTTGTAGGACGGGATAATTATCAATTTTTTCTTTTAATTCCGGCACATAGCGCAAACCTAAGGCGCTAAAAGCAATACCGATAATAATCCAAAGGCCGAAGATAATCATGACGGTTTGAAGACTGATTAATTTTTTCTTTTGAATGATCATTAACCCGCCGATAATTGCCAAAAAGGATGGCAAGGCTAACGATAAAAATCCGGTTAAAAGCAGCCAGACAAAAGGAATAGCCAGGCTTAATTCATGCACCGGAATATAATGGAAACTATAATTCGATTGCGCTTGTAGCAGTAAATAGAAGCTGCCAATACCGGCTCCAACTAAAACTAACAAGGATGCTAAAATAATAAATAATCCCAAACAGAATTTTATTATCGGCCAGAGTGCATTCCAAACTTTTTTAATGGCCAGAAACAATAAATTAACGGCTAAGAGCGGCAGGCTAATTATTTTTCCCAGAGCCGAGCGTTTTTCCCAGCGCTTTTTCCAGCTTTCTTTTATTTTATTTCCGGTCTTGGCCAAGTTTTTAAAAGCGGCCAACGTCGGGGCTTGCCCCTGCATTTCTAGTTTCTGGTGGGCAGTTTTAGCTTCCGGCATCACTATCCATAATATGATATAAAGAGGGAAAGCGCCGCCACCGGCAAAAACTAAGGCGCAAAAAATAATTCGGAAGAGAACCGGGTCAATATCAAAATAAGCGCCGAGACCGGACGCTACGCCGGCGATAACGGCATTGTCAGTATCACGATAAAGTTTGCGTTTTATCTTTTCGCCAGTCTCGTTTTCATGGACATTATCATTACCAGTCCCATTCTTTTCTTCATTTTTTTCTTCATTACCGCCAACTTCACGATCAAAATCTTCGACCGTTCCCATGATTTTAATTAAAGAATCAATTTCCGTCTTAGTAATAACTTCTTTATAAGGAGTAAGCGAGGCTTTTAGTTTTTCCGCCATGCTGTTTTCAATATCGGCAATAACTTCGGCGGAATCAGCGCCGGCGCCGCAATGGCGTTTTATACTTTCGAGATAAAGAGATAATTTTTCATAAGCGTCTTCTTCGATTTGGAAGTTTTGACCGCTTAAATTTATTGAGATAGTTTTTTCCATATTTTTATGATTATTTTTTCAAATTAACTATGGCTTTTTCTAAACTGTTCCACTGTTCTTCGCAGCCATGTAGGAACTGTTTTCCTTTTTCGGTTAAAGTATAATATTTGCGCGGCGGACCGGATTTAGATTCTTCCCAGGCGTAGTCTAAAAGTTCGGAATTTTTTAAGCGAGAGAGAAGAGGGTAAATCGTTCCTTCAACAACAGTCAGTCTCGCTTCTTTTAATCGAGCAATAATATCGCTGGCATAAGTTTTTTCTTTGGCGATGACTAGCAGGATGGCAAATTCCAGAACGCCCTTGCGCATTTGTGCCGCCGCATTTTCTAAAGATTTTTTAAATTCATCTTCCATATTTTTTGAATTTTAGATGTTTATAATATTACTATATCACATACTACCTTTTAATACAAGGTAGCGGAGAGTTGTCTTTTTCATTACGCCGTTAGATGTGCTATTATTAAGGCATAACTTTATAAAACATTAATAATAACAATAAATTTATGAGATTAGAAAACAAGGTGGCGATCGTGACTGGAGCCGCTAGCGGTATTGGAAAGGCGATTGCCGAGAAGTTTATCAGCGAGGGGGCCAAAGTTGTTTTTTCTGATGTAAACGGGGATGAATCTTTAGTATCTGCCTTCGGTGATAAAGCGCTGTTTGTAAAGTGTAATGTGGTTAAACCGGAAGAAGTAGAGAACCTAGTTGCTTCCGCTGTCGCTAAATTCGGCGGCTTGGACATTATGGTTAATAATGCTGGTATCGGCGGTACAGGCGGAATATTGGAAGTAACCGATGCGGATTGGGATGAGACTATTGCCATCAACCTTTCGGGCGTAATGCACGGTATCCGCGCGGCCGCTAAGGTAATGAAAGAAAGAGGTACTAGCGGGGCAATTATTAGTATGAGTTCTATTCTTGGCAAGGTTGGATTTCAGGGCTCTATTGCTTATTGTGCGGCCAAGGGAGGCGTTGTTCAGTTGACTCATGCCAGCGCGCTTGATTTAGCGTCTTTAAAAATTAGAGTTAATGCCATCGCCCCAGGATTTATTACCACCGGAATGACTAAAGATGTTCTAGCGATGAAAGAATTTAATGATTTAATAGTTTCTTCAACTCCTTTGGGTCATGTTGGGGAAGTAGCCGATATTGCGGCTGCCGCTGTTTATTTAGCTTCCGATGAAGCAAAATATGTAACCGGTGAAGTTTTATACGTTGATGGCGGCTGGACAGCGAGATAAGCTAACAAAAAATGACCAAACACCTATTTTCTATTATTACTTGTACTTATAATAGTTCAAAATATTTAGCTCAAAATTTAAATAGCGTAGCTAACCAGACTCATAATGACTATGAGCAGATTTTTGTTGATGGTTATTCTAGCGATGGCACTTCGGATATTTTACATAATTATCAGTCGGCTCATCCGAATACAAAAATCGTGCAAGCCCCGGCCAAGGGAATAGCTAACGCGATGAATGTTGGCATCGGGCAAGCGAACGGGCAATATTTATTATTTCTTAATTCCGACGATTATTTTTTTTCTGATTCGGTTTTAGAGAAGGTAGCGGAACACATTGAGAAGCATCACTATTCCTGGTATTACGGTATTATCAATACAATCTCCGCCGATGGCCAAAAATTATTTGTCTATCCCCGCTATTTTTATCAGCGTTGGTTCCGCTATTGGACTTTCAGCCTATCATTTATCATGCAGCATCAGGCCATTTTTTATAACCGGGGATTATTTGAAAAATATGGTTTGTATGACGAGTCCGTTAATTCGATGGATTATGAATATGCTATTAGAATTAGACGGAAAGAGAGGGCCGGGTTTATCAAAGTAATTGTTGCTAATTTTAGATTGGGAGGCTTTTCTTCGGTTCATAAGGACGCCATGGAGCGGGATATAGAGCAGGTTCTAAAAAAGCATTTTATTTTTGGCGATTTGTGGCTGAGCTTAAGAGAACTGCATATTAAGCTGTTTGTTAATAAAAAACATAAGCATTAAACCAAGTCTAGCGCCAAAACCAGAATATAGAGAATACTTAAAATAACTAAACAAATAAATCCGCCAAGAATTTTTTCTTGGCTGATTTTTATTTTAAAGAATTCATCAAGAACCGGGTAGCGGGCCATTATCTTTTTAAACCAGCCAAAAGAAAATAATTTCTTGGTGAAATTTTCGCTAGCCGTCACATACCAGCGCCAAATATTTTCGTGATGTTTTTTAATAAACCAATAAAGAGTAAAAACGAGCAGGGCAATTAAAATGATAACACCTAAGCGATTTGTCCATTTTTTGATAACGATAGCAATAATATTGCCGGAAAAATATCCGAATAAAACCCTGGTTAAAGACCAGCCGATAGCGCCCAAGCAGTTCCAGAATAGAAATATTCTGCGCTTCACACGCATGGAGCCGCTGATAAAAGGCATGGTTGCCCAGGTTGAGCCGGTAATTCTGGCCCAAAAAATACCCGGAGCGCCGTATTTATAGAAAAATAATTCACTTTTTAAAATAGTTTCATTTTTAATTATTTTTTTCTCCCTAACCCATTTTCCGCCCCATCGGCCAAGTGTATAACTAAGATAATCGCCTGTCATCGCTCCGATAGCGGCAAAAATAACCAAACCAGCGACATTAAAATCACCCTGAGCGGCCAAGATGCCGCCAATGAAAATAAGAGTTCCTCCGGGAAAAATACTCCCTAGAATGGGGGCGCATTCAATAAAAGCAATAATTAGAAAAAGCCAGCTACCAAGGTAGTCGGATCTAATTAAAGTTGACGATAGATAGATTGCCGGGTTACTCATCTGTCAATTATATGATTTTTTCTCTTTTTATGCTAATTTAATTATAGAATGTTGGATAAATTTTTTAAGACAATTGAAAAGATAATCCCTAAAAAATGGCGTTGGATTTTAAACCACGACGGTTTTAAGCGCTATTTTGCTAATACGGGTTGGATGTTTTTTGGACAGATGTTTTCACTCCTAGTGTCTTTTTTTATTGGTGCCTGGTTAGCAAGATATTTAGGGCCGGAGAATTATGGGGTTTTGAGCTACGCCGTCGCTTTTGTCGGGCTTTTTGGCTTTATTTCTTCTCTGGGAGTTGATGGGATTTTGAACAGGGAATTAGTTAAATATCCCGAAAAAAGAGATGAACTTCTCGGGACGTCCTTCCGGTTAAAATTAATCGGCGGAGTGGCCGCTTTAATCCTTTGTGTGGTGAGTGCTTTTATATTTAAAACAGATCCTTTAATAAGGCTTTTAATAATTCTATTTTCCTTTACTTTCATCCTCCAGGCAATTAATGTTATTAGTACCTATTTCCAGGCAGAAGTAAGGTCGAAAAACAATGTCAGAGCGCAAATAATTGCGACAATAATTTCTTCATTTCTTAAAATTGCCGTTATTTTATTAGACAAAGGCGTTATCTGGATCATGGTCGTTTATGTTCTAGATTCCTTGTGGCAGGGAATTTGGTTTGTTAGAGCTTATAATAAATTTGGTTTAAAAATAAAGACTTGGAAATTCAATAATAATTTAGCGCGAGAAATATTAAAAAATTCTTGGCCATTAATGTTAGCTTCAGCCGCCGGTTTTATTTTTTTGAGAATCGATCAAGTGATGATTGGTGCCATGATGGGTAATTATGAAGTTGGACTTTATGCCGCAGCCGTTAAGCTCGTTGAAGTTTGGTATTTTATTCCGGGGATTATTTGCGCCTCGTTATTTCCAGCGATTATTAATGCAAAGAAAACAAGTATAGAAGTATATAAACGACGTTTGATTAATCTTTTTATTCTGATGGCCGTGATTTCTATAATAATAGCAATTCCTATTTCTTTTTTGGCTAAACCAATAATTTATGTTTTGTTTGGTAATGGTTATTTAGAGTCTGTTAATATCCTAAGAATTTATATTTGGTCAAGTTTCGGCATGTTTTTGGGTTGGGCAACTGGCCAATATTTAATGTCAGAAAATTTTGTAAAAATTATTTTTTGGTTAAATTTTTTGGCAATGGCAACTAATGTGGTTTTAAATTTAATATTTATTCCTGATTTCGGATTATTAGGAGCCGCTTGGGCAACCTTTATTTCATATCTGATCGTCCCAATCGGTGGGTTAGTGGTTATTAAAATTAATAAAAATAGTTAAAATATATTCATTATTATGATAAAAAAAATAATAAAAAAAATTATTCCACAACGAATTATTAATTCATTAAAATTATTTTTAACAAAATTTAAAGAAATTGTTACACCAAATTGGTTGATTTTAACGAAATGGAAAAAAACTGGAAAACCGGTGCCACCACCACATTACATAAAACAGTTAATAATCAAAAAATACCAAAAAATGTTTAATGTAGATATTTTTGTTGAGACAGGAACATATATGGGGGATATGGTTTGTGCTATGAAAAACAAATTTAAAAAAATATATTCAATTGAATTAAGCCATGATCTCCGGGAAAGAGCTGTTCGTAAATTTAAAAATCAAAAACACATAACAATTTTATGGGGAGATAGCGGTAAGGTATTGTGCGATATAATTCCAGAGATTAAAGAAAGGGCTATATTTTGGCTAGATGGCCATTATTCTGCCGGCATAACAGCTAAGGGAGAGAAAAATTGTCCTATTTTTGAAGAATTAACAGCAATATTTAGTTCCAGTATAAATCATATTTTATTGATTGATGATGCGCGCTGTTTTGATGGTTCCGATGATTACCCTACAATCAAAGCATTATCAGAATTTATTTTATTGCATAGAGATAAAAGTGAGATTGAAATAGATGATGATGTGATTAGGGTTATTATTAAATAATAATTTTCATATTTTATGAGTTGGATGGTTTTTATCGTAACCCACGGCCCAATAATAGATAAATATTATAAAAAAGATAAAGATTTTTCAAATAAAAATTATACATTTTTTAATGTCTCTGATAATGAAATATTAAATAAAAATAATTATAAGATTATTAATAAATCTGATGTCTCTAATTTTATTTCTTTGGGGAAAAAATATGCCGAAGGAGAAGTCATATATAATATATATAAAAATAATTTGTATAAAGA
>Ga0224525_1000381_pt1 | contig 20788 bp, 11 predicted proteins | sample CFST100metaG_FD_179874 | JGI IMG/M metagenome (GOLD analysis project Ga0224525, IMG submission 179874) | Peat soil microbial communities from Stordalen Mire, Sweden - C.F.S.T100 | ecosystem: Environmental > Terrestrial > Soil > Wetlands > Peat | place: Sweden: Norrbotten County, Stordalen Mire...
CAATTGCAGCTGTTCCGGCAGGAGCAATCTGTTCAGGCACCAGCGTAACATTTACAGCAACCCCAACAAATGGAGGTGCAGCACCAACATATCAGTGGCAGAATAACGGATCAAACATAGGAGGTGCGACGAACTCAACATATACATCAGGTGCATTGACCAACGGTAACCAGATTACATGCATCATGACATCGAATGCAACATGTGCAACGGGATCACCGGCCACATCGAATATTATCACAATGACCGTGAACCCGAATTTACCGGCAAGTATTACAATTGCAGCTGTTCCGGCAGGAGCAATCTGTGCAGGTACAAGTGTTACGTTTACAGCAACCCCAACAAATGGAGGAACAACGCCAACATATCAGTGGCAGAATAACGGATCAAACATAGGAGGTGCAACGAACTCAGCGTATACATCAGGTGCATTGACTAACGGTAACCAGATTACCTGCATCATGACATCGAATGCAACATGCGCAACAGGATCACCGGCCACATCGAATATTATCACAATGACCGTGAACCCGAATTTACCGGCAAGTGTTACAATTGCAGCTGTTCCGGCAGGAGCAATCTGTTCAGGCACCAGCGTAACATTTACAGCAACCCCAACAAATGGAGGTGCAGCACCAACATATCAGTGGCAGAATAACGGATCAAACATAGGAGGTGCAACGAACTCAACATATACATCAGGTGCATTGACAAACGGTAACCAGATTACCTGCATGATGACATCGAATGCAATATGCGCCACGGGATCACCGGCCACATCGAATATTATCACAATGACCGTGAATCCGAACTTGCCGGCAAGTGTAATTATCGCAGCAAGCCCAAGTGGTGCCATATGCGCAGGTACAAGTGTAACATTTACAGCTACGGCAGCAAATGGTGGTACTACACCAACATATCAATGGCAGGTAAATGGAAGTAATGTTGGAACAAACAGCTCAACATACACCAATGCTGCACTTACAAATGGAAATACCATAACATGCATCATGACATCGAATGCAACATGTTCCACAGGCTCACCGGCAACATCTAATACAATAACTATTGCAATAAGTTCGAATTTGCCGGCAAGCGTAAACATAGCAGCAAATCCAGGTGGTGCAATATGCGCAGGAACCAGTGTAACATTTACAGCAACTGCAACGAATGGTGGCACAACACCTGCTTATCAGTGGCAGGTGAATGGCAGTAATGTTGGAACAAATAGCTCTACATATACAAGTGCGGCGCTAAATAATAATGATGTTGTAACTTGTATTATGACCTCCAATGCAAGCTGTGTATCCGGATCACCGGCCACATCGAATAATATTACAATGACCGTGAATCCGAATTTACCGGCAGGTGTTATAATCGCAGCAGTTCCACCAGGAGCAATCTGTGCAGGCACAAGTATTACGATTACTGCAACTGCAACAAATGGAGGAACAACACCCACATACCAGTGGCTGAATAATGGATCGAATATCGGCGGTGCAACAAACTCAACATATACTTCAAGTGCTTTGACCAATGGTAACCAGATCACATGCATCATAACATCGAATGCAATTTGCGCCACAGGATCACCGGCCACATCGAATATTATCACAATGACCGTGAATCCGAACTTGCCGGCAAGTGTAATTATCGCAGCAAGCCCGGCAGGTGCGATATGTGCAGGCACCAGCGTAACATTAACGGCAACAGCCATAAACGGCGGTACAACACCGGTATATCAGTGGCAGGTGAATGGCAGTAATGTTGGAACAAATAGCTCTACATATACAAGTGCGGCGCTAAATAATAATGATGTTGTAACTTGTATCATGACATCTAATGCAACCTGCTCAACAGGATCACCAGCCACTTCGAATACTATAACGATGATTGTTAATCCTGGATTGCCGGCAGGCGTAAGCATCGCAGCAAGCCCAAGTGGTGCCATATGCGCGGGCACGAGTATAACATTTACGGCTACGGCAACGAATGGTGGTACAACACCAACATATCAATGGCAGGTAAATGGAAGTAATGTTGGAACAAACAGTTCAATATACACAAATTCATCATTTACAAATGGAAATACTGTAACATGTATAATGACATCAAATGCAACATGTACAACAGGATCTCCAGCTTCATCAAATACAATTACACTTTCGGTAAATCCAATTCCGGTTGCAGAAGCCGGACCAGATCAATCTGTTTGTAATGGAATTCCTGCTGTGCTTTCAGCAAGCGGGGGAGGAACATATCAATGGAACACAACTGAAACTACATCCTCAATAAGTGTGACGCCAGCTTCAACTACAATATATTCTGTGACGGTAACACTGAACGGATGTACGGATGTTGACACAGTTACTGTAAGCATAGGAATAGTTCCCACTGCAAATGCAGGAGTTGATCAGACAATATGCGCAGGTCAAACAATTGCATTAACAGCAACAGGAGGAACTACCTATTCATGGAACAATGGCGGAAATACTGCAACAATAAATGTTACACCTGCTGTAACGAATACTTATATTGTTACCGTGTCACAAGGCGGTTGTACTGCTTCTGATGATATTGTTGTAAATGTTAATCCAACACCAACGGCTAATGCAGGAAGTGATCTCGACATTTGTTCTGGTAATTCAGCTAACCTGGTTGCGAGCGGTGGAACTACATATGCATGGGGACCTTCCGGTGGATTAAGCAATGTAAACATTGCAAACCCTGTTGCATCGCCTGTTTCCACAACAACATATATTGTTACAGTTTCAAATGTTCAGGGTTGTACCAGCACTGATGATATTGTTGTTACAGTGAATCCATTACCATTAGCAAATGCCGGGGCTGATCAGTCAATGTGCGATGGCGGACAATTAAATCTAAACGCCAGCGGAGGTGTCACATATTTCTGGGATCCATCCACAGGACTTAGTTCTACAACAATAGCAAATCCGGTTGCATCTCCACAGGCTACAACCACATATGCTGTAACTGTTACTGATGCCAATCTATGCTCTGCAACCGATGAAATTACTATAACTGTTAATCCGATACCGATTGTTGATGCCGGAAATGATACTACTGTTCTAATAGGCCAATCTGTACAATTAGATGCATCCGGCGGAGTTTCATACCAGTGGACACCTTCAACTTACCTTAATTATAGCGATGTTTCAAATCCCACATCAACTCCTTTAGCAAATATATCATATGTTGTATATGTAATGGATGGAAATGGGTGTTCGGCTACAGACACCGTCAACATTAATGTTGATGATGCAACAAATATTTTTATTCCTAGTGCATTTTCACCAAACAACGATGGACAGAATGATGTTTTATACGTGAGAGGTAAGGGAATAAAAGAACTGAATTTTATTATTTATGATCGCTGGGGAGAAAAAGTTTTCGAAACCACTGATAAAACTATTGGTTGGGACGGGACTTATAAAGGGAAAAATTTATCCACAGCAGTTTTTACCTACTATGTGAAAGCCACATATTACGATGGAAATGAAATTGAAAATAAGGGAAACATAACACTGGTCAGGTAAATTGCAAATGATATAATTTATTTAAATGTTAAAATTTGATTGGTAAGAATAATTAAAACACTCAATATGAAAAAGCAATTATATAAGATTCTCTTATTAGCTACTGCAGGCTTAATAATAGGATATAGTTTATCAGCTTATAAAACACAGGCACAGGATACACATTTTTCACAGTTCTATTTTTCTCCGCTCACGATGAATCCTGCTCTGGCTGGTGCTTTTAACGGTAATGTCCGTTTGATAACTAATTACAGGGATCAGTGGCAAAGTGTTACAACCCCGTATAAAACCTTCGCTTTTTCCTGTGATATGGGCATGTTCAAGAAAAAGGTGTCCTCTGGTTTTCTTGGGGCAGGAATATCTTTTCTGAGTGATAAGGCCGGAGATTCAGAGCTCGGGCTTAACCAGGCAAATTTGTCACTGGCATATCATGTGCAGGTTTCCGGTTATAATTCTCTGTCTGCGGGTATTCAGTGTGGTTATGCACAGAGAAACATAAATTTTGAAAAGCTAACTTGGGATAATCAGTTCGACGGCAGTTCTTATAATTCAGCTTTGCCATCAAATGAAAATACAATGTCGAACAATTTGTCGTATCTGGATTTAGGTGCCGGATTGCAGTGGACATATGCAAAGGGAGAAATGTACTCAACAGCAAATACGCAGTTATATATGAATGCAGGCATTTCAGTATTTCATTTAAATCAGCCAAATATTTCTTTTAATTCAACTTCTAAAGATAACCTGCCTTTAAAATTAGTAATGCATAGTGCGTTTCAGATAGGAATTAAAAATTCAAGAATATCATTGGCTCCTTCATTTTTATTTATGCAGCAGGGGTCATTGCAAAATATTGTTGTGGGAACTTTGATACGTTATAAATTAATTGAAGAATCGAAATACACAGGATTTATAAAGGGTGCAGCGATTTCCTTTGGCGGTCATTATCGCACAGGTGATGCATTCATTCCATCAGTTCAGTTGGAAATAGCACAATATGCAATTGGTATTAGTTATGATATAAATACTTCCAATTTAAAAAATGCTTCTTACGGAAAAGGAGGTATTGAATTTTCTTTGCGATTCTATAATCCAAATCCATTTACAGGTAAGTCCATTTCAAAAACACCACGACTTTTTAATTAACAGTATTATAAGCAGTATGAAACCATTGTATTTATTGATGTCCATTGACAACAAAGTAAATGATAAAGAAATCATAAGTACCTATAAAAATTATTCAGAAGCCCGGCAGGCAGCTAAAGCTTTTGTGAATTTTAAAGAACTAAAAACAAATGAAAGTGACAAACCTGCTAAATCTTTCTATAAAGAAATCGCTCCTGATACTTGGAGATCCAAGTATCATACTGTGATAATCGAATTATCGGCCGATGAAGAAAAGCAGTCTCGTACATCGCTTGTAAGTAACAAAAGTTCAAAAGCGAAAAATCCTTTTAAAAAAAGGAAACCGAGAAATAAAGCAGTAATTGCGGTTTTTTTGAATTGTATTTTTTGAATATGAATTGTATTTGAAGTGAATTAAAGACTAATAATACTATTCAAAATTCACAATATAAAAATCATACCTGCTCGTTTAATTACATTTAATTGCTGTCCTATTTTAACATGGCTGCATCATGACTGTTTTGTGTTGGCGCAATTTTAAAAAATAATAGAGAGCAAACAAAGATTCTATTTATTATTGTGTGTAATGCTGAACTAAGCATTTTACACCTTGCGGTTCTATGGAAATTCAATAGAATTTGAGGGTGGAACTGAGCAAACTGTATCTACCTGATCAACGTTGTTTCACCTGTTGAAAAATTTTCTGCAAGGCTGATCGTTTCACATTAAACAGGAAATGAATTTTATTATAAGAAAGCTTCTGTAATCATCAGTGATTAATATAATTTTGAACTTCTGATTAAAATAAATCCATTATTAACGTAATGGATTTTTTTTACTATCAAGACTGAATTATATGCATCGGCGAATTGTTCGGAGAATCCCTTGCAATAAAAAATTTCAGGATTCATTCCTTGGAATTACACCTGAAGAAATATATAGTAATTGCTAAAGCTGAGGAATCCAATTTATTTTCAAATTCAATGTATGGGTCGGGGTTTGAATTTTAGCAACAAAGTGCATTTCCGTTGACAGCTGCGCTAAATTTTCCAGGTAACGTTGGGGTTGCCCGTCAGATCAGTTTCTTATTTAATGGCGGTTAGTACAAAGTTGCGTTGTGATATGAATTACGGTGTGATTTTTCAGATCAATAGTTATGTACTCGATGCTTAAAATTTAGTTTTATTGTGTTAGAAATTCCACTTTATAACCAAAACCTACCACCTATGTGCTATTACCTACCAGTTATCAAATGGCTCATTGATTCTCGAATTAAAGTTTATACCTTGTAGAATTAATTAAAAAAAATCTTGCATAAATTATTTTCCTGCATTACATTGTTGATAACTAATTAACGATAAGCTTGACTTTACATTCTACCAGCCATATCTTAGAAATTCATTTCAATAATAAATAAACCTGTTTATATGAAAAAACTATTATGCTCTTTTAAATTTGCTTTTATTGCATTTGCATTATTAGCTTTGACAAAAATTTCAGTTAGCCAAACACCCATTGCTAACTACGACTTCAATAGCGGAACTTCATACGCTTCATTAACACCAACACTAGCATCAAACATTTCGTCTTCTCTAAGTTGTACCGAGTCGTGGCAAACTTATACAGGCACTGCCAGTGGAACTTCGGCATTTACAACTAATGGCACAGGCGGTAATGCAGTTGCCATGGCAAATTCGTCTGGAACTAATGCAAAATACTGGACATTGGAGCTGGGGGGCAGTTTATTAAGCAGTTATAAAAACTTTAAACTATACCTACAGGCCCAGCGTAGTGGCACAGGTGCTCAGACCATAACAATTGCCACCAGTACCGATGGCAGTAACTATACAAATTTCGGTACGACCATGAGTCCGGGGAACGGAAGTTTCAATGAACAGGTTCTTGACCTCAGTACCGTAACTGCAATTAATAACCAGAACAGCGTTTATATACGTTTAATGGCAAGCGGGGCAAGTGGAACCGGTACATTACGCATTGATAATTTACAATTACAGGCAACATTAAGCGGCCCTCCGGGAACAAGTGGGGCAACCGGGCCAACTGGACCAACTGGACCTACAGGAGCAACAGGCGCTAATGGAGCAACTGGTCCAACGGGAGTACAAGGTGCTACTGGAGTTACCGGACCTACTGGTGCGGATGGTGCTTTGAATGCGTGGAGTTTAACAGGTAATACTGGAACCACAGTAAATAATTTTATTGGGACTACAGATAGTACAAATTTTAAAATCAGAACAAATAATACCGACCGCATTTTTTTTGGTTCAGATGGGAAAATTGGGATAGGTACAATGACACCTTCTGAATTTTTTACTGTATCTGAAAAAAGTCTATTCGTAGACAATATGCGTGTAACCGGTCAGATTTTCTCAGATAGCCTGTTATCTGAAAAGGGCGATTTCTATAATTTAATTACAAGACATACACTTGAAGCCAACACAATCAATGTAGCAGCGCTTCATACTCTTTCGTTTACTGCCAGAGAGATTGGTCGGGATAGCGCAATTTTTATTCAATCCAAACCTGAAAGCGCAAATGCTTTACAATATACTTATATAAATGCTAATAACAATGGAAGGGTTGGAATAGGAACAACTAATCCAACAGAAAAGCTCACTGTTGAAGGTAACGCTAGCATTACAGGTAATATTATAGTTCATGATAGCTTGAAAATTGGAAAAACATTACGTATCGACAGCCTTTCGGGTGTTGGTTATAAGTTTGACAGCCTTTCGACAAATAGCTATAAGTTAGTATTTTCAGATAAAGATGGTAATTTAGTTAGCAAACTTACTGGCTTTAATTGTGGTGTTTCATATGTAGGAAATCCAGCTTTTCCATGGATTGCTGGTGGTAATTATATTTGGAGTAGCCATGGAAGCAACCCAAATATCAATACCATTGGAACTTGTAATAATTATTCATTCCGTTTGATTACAAATAGCGAAGAACGTATGAGAATAACCGAGGACGGCAATGTCCTTATAGGAAAAAGTTCTCAAACAAGCGGTGCAGATTATAAGCTTGATGTAGCAGGGAAAATAAGGGCTGATAAAGTGGTTGTTAATACAACAGGAGCTGATTTTGTTTTTGAAAAGGATTATTCTTTAATGAGCCTTGTTGATCTCGAAAAAAGTATCTGGCAAAACAAACACTTACCCGGAGTACCATCTGCCAGCGAAATGCAATCGAATGGTATGTCGCTTGGTGAGACAAATACTTTGTTGTTGCAAAAAATTGAAGAGCAGACCCTTTATATAATAGACTTGCAAAAACAAATTGATAAACTTAATGAACGCCTGAATAATTTAGAAAACAAATAATAGCAGAAATTATGAAAACAATTACTTTCATAAATAAAAAATATCTGCTGCTGATAATTTTGTCCTGCTTTATTTTTTTAATTTCTTCGGCACAGGTAACGCTTTATCCTGCTCAGGAAATAATTGAGGGTGTGAACTTCAATAATGTAACCCATGATTATTTCTATCCTACAACAATAATCTCCCCACATTCTACTTCATACCCTATTAATTTCTCTGGTACTTCAAAAATTACCTATACGGCAGGAAGCCAAATTGAATTAAATCCAGGTTTTGAATCAGGCGATTTTACAGGTGATGGAAATTTTATAGCACAAATTGATACCGGGCTTAAAATGATTTTGATTGCCCCCGATCCGTCTACTGCCATACAAAGCGGACTTGTTCATGTTCCTCAATGGGAAAAATTTGAAGTCGGTTTTAATTTGCCGAAAGATTATCTTGCAGCCGTAACTAATTTCTTCACTTATTATGATGATTATAATAATTCAACTGCTTCCGCTCCTGTTGGAACTCCAATGCTTAACCCTTATGCCGATGATTCACTTGAAGTGCAAATATTGTTTACCCGACCAAATGGTTCGCATGTTTACAAATGGGCTTTTTTTATGAGGGTAGCTGATTTTTTAGCTAATGATGTCCAAACTTTTGTACCTTCTGCTTCAGGAGGTGCTGGTGCATATTTTGGCCCATTCAGCTCTGAAGATGGTCAAGTACTTGGTGACAATACTTCAGATCCTTTGCACCCCTTCAACTGGAGGTTTCGTTTTGCTCCAGATGTCCAAGGGGATTGGTCGTTTGCAGTGACCATTTCAAATCCTCAAAATATTCAGGGATTTCCTACCTATACTTTTACGGGCTTTCCCTTTGTATGTGATCCTCCAATTTCAAACGACCCTATTCTCCCGGATAATCATGGATTTCTGCAGGTAAACACAACTAATAAACGATACCTGCAGTTCAGCGATGGTTCATCTTTCTTCGGTATGGGTTTAAATATGCCAAGTCCGTCACACGGTCATGGTACTGATGCAAATTTTAACGCATGGAGATTCGACCATTTTTATAAAGATGATTTTGATGATTATATTCAAACGCTTGATGAAATGCACGAAACAGGTGCCAATTACATCAGAAAATTTTTATCAAAAGCTGATTTCGCCATAGAATGGGATAACCTTGGTGTATACGATAAATATGAATCATCATCACCCTGTAATGATGGTTTTATGTATTCAGGCTACTGGAAACATACTGGTAACAGGCAGTATAATCTATGGGCATTTGATAAATTTTTTGATCAAGCTCGAAAAGATAATATTTATTTGCAATTATGTGTTCAGCCATATCCTGCAATTATCGCATTTCAGACATTCATCTGGGGCGATAATGCATATTCAAGGTATGCAACAGATCAAAGTTCAAATATTACTAGTTCGTTAACTTATTTCTCAGATGAAACTCTACGTTATTATTGGAAACGACAATATAAATATTTATTATCACGATATGGATATTCTGTAAACTTGGCGGCACTTGAATCATTCAATAAAGTTGATCAAACTTTTAATTATTATCGTTCTACTTATCCTTATGGAACCACATGTGCATATATCGATAATCCTTACCCTACACCCGACACACCAATTGATAATCAATTCGACCATAACAATATTTCTGATATTACTGATATAAGGAATGCTGTTTCTGATTGGCATGATGATATTTTTGGTTTTGTAAAAAGCACGCTTAATTCTGCAAATCCTCATCTAACAGAAGTTAGTTTTGTTCCTTTTGCTATTGATCAAAGTAATGATATTTATTCACCGCTTCATTATAACATATTTAATAGTACGAATATTGACCTGACCGATATTCATTATAGTAGTCCCTCTTTTCTTCCAGCACTTCATAATACCAGTCAACCTAAGGATATTTATAGCGGTTTTTATGATCTCTCCCATAACTTTATGCATGGAATTAATAGTTTTTATAATTTCGATAAACCTTTTCATTTTGGCGAGGGATACACATCCGGTTCCATAGATGTGCCAAATGTGGGTGAAGTATGGACGGCAGAATATTACAATAATTATGAACTTTCATTTCATAATGATCTTTGGGCAACGGCATTTATGGGCGACTATACAACAGGGCTTACTTGGGCTTTTGAGCCAGTTCATTGGTGGCCTAATTCACTTCCACAAAAGCTAACTTTTTATATTAACCCTATAACACACATTGCGTCTACAAAAAATGTTGATAATATTTTGGGAAACACCAATGGCTTATTAGGTGACTTATATTTACCAAGTGGATCAACAGCTCAATTTACTAATAAAAAAACCTACTTTCAATATACTCGTCTTGCCGCGTTTATGCAACAAATAGATTTGAGTAGTATTTCGGATGCCAGGAAAGATATTCAAGCCGATGTAGAATGTTATTACTTATTATCAGGTGGAACAAATAGCGGCACAGATAATATAAAAGCTTATGGATGGATACATAATATGAATAAGTACTGGTATAATAATTATTACTATTATGTTTCAAGTCCTCCTTCATATGTGTATAATTATCAAAATTACAACAATTGTCCAATACCTAGTATTCCTACACAGGGAGTAACGCTTACAGGTATGCTGCCAAATGAATCTTACAATATTGATTTCTTTTACACAGGTTTGGATACACCACCTGCATCATTTCCACAAAGCCAAACATTATCAACACAAAGCAGTTCAACAGGTGATTTAACTATTGATAGTTCTATTTTAAATTTTCTTGTTTGCACTTCTACTGATTGTGATCAGTCAAATGCTGATTTTGCATTTGTTGTATCATTGCAGTCAAACCTACGCGTATCGAATGATACGAATCAGAATAATAGTTCTGTCATTGAACCGAATGTTGAAAATGAAGATTATCTTGTTTCCGTTTCGCCAAATCCTTCAGAAGATATATTTTCGGTAATGGTACAAAATACAAGAATTGATGATGCAACGATTTTATATTTTGTAGTTGATGATCTTGGAAAACCGATCTACAGTAGTTCTGGAAAAAATAATTCGGTTACTTTAATAGACCTTGGTAACCAGCCTAAAGGAATATATCTACTTAAAACGTCCGTAAATAATGTTAATAAATATTCTAAACTTGTGAAGCAATGAAGACTTTCAAAATAATTGCATTAATATCAGTAGTTATATTATTTGCTAAACCAAGTATTTCTCAAACTAATACGTTTAAAAAGATGTTTGATTTATTTGATATTGATTACAATCTCTATAATATTAAATGCTATAAATTTAATAATGATAAAAGTTATTTGGTTATTGGAGATGGATTTGGTTTATCTATTCTTAAAATAGATAACACTGGTAATATATATGCTAACAAATCATACTCTTTTGCGTATGGAAATATTATTTTTTTAAACGATACCACATTTGAAAGCCTGTCAATTTCAGGTTATGGCTCATACTTATTAAAACTTGATACATCTTTAAATGTTTTATCTTCGATTCAATATAATAATTTATATCCAGCAAAATTTTCTGAAACATTCGATAAAGGTTTTATTTTAGGTGGTTCTACTAGTAATAAAATTCCATTTCTGTTTAAAACAGATTCTCTGGGCAATTTGAAATGGGCCAATCAAATTAATAATTTCAAAGGAGGTATTGTGCAAATAGTGCAGTCGCCCGATAGCACCAATGTTGTAGCTATGAATCTTGATACGTCTGGGGCAACAGTAACTAAAATTGATAGTCTTGGAAATATCCTATGGAGTAAATCATATTTCAGACCGAGGGGCTGCCTACGTTCAATGATACAAAATTCCGATGGTACAATTTTAATTACAGGTAATATTGATAGTATTGGGGTTGCAAGTTCTTATGGTTATATATCCCCTTTGTTTGTTGCAAAACTTGATCCATCGGGAAATATTATTTGGGCTAAAGTTTATGGTGATTCTACTTACGGGTTCCGTTCAAATACACCACCTCCTGTCGATATCAAACTTACACATGATGGCGGTTATATTATTGTTGCAACTCTTGCAAGACAGCAGTATAATGATGATGTTGTTTTAATAAAAATCGATACAAATGGTGATACACTTTGGGTAGTGGCTCATGGCAGCCCTTCTACCTTTGAATACTCTTCAACAATAGAACAACTAAATGATAATGGCTATATAATTAGTGGTGGCACAAACGGATTCATTAGCAATAATGCAATTTATATTGTGAGAACTGATTCATTCGGGCATACTGATAGTATGTGCCAAGAATATAATCCTTCGATTCCTGTTAATAGTATTTTCCCAACGGACAGTAATATTGTTGTAACCACTACTCCATTTAGCATAACCATAAGCACTCCAAGTATAACCACTAGTAGTTATAGTGGTTTAGAAATGGATGCCTGTTTGTTGAATAATATAGAACTTTTTGCAATTAATAAAAATTCTTTTTCAACCTATCCCAATCCTACAAATGGCGTCATAAATATTAAAACACTCCATTTGCCAGATTATACCAAACAAAATTATCTTACTGTTTACGATACGATGGGAAAAATTGTAATTCAAAAATCTTTTACCAATACAAATGAACAGCAGATAGATTTAAATAAATACGGTAAAGGAATTTACCTTATTAAAATTAATGAAGGGAATAATGTAAGTACGAGCAGAGTGGTGGTGGAATAAGTTTTAACACCAGTTGAGATAATATTCCGAAGCAAAAATTATTTTTTACAACAATGCCGGATAAATAATAAAGGCTGTAGAGCATGCAGGTAAAGGCAATGGAACGATTTATGTGTACCCTTCAAATCTCAGCACCGGTATATATAAGTATTCGTTAATTGCAGATGAAAAGTAATTGATACCAAGAAAACGGGTATACAAAAAAATAACTCATCAGTTAATTGTTTTAAAGCAGAAACATATGTTTCCGCTTCTTTTATAAAATAATTTTTAGTATTTCTCGTTTTTTTTATATTTGCTATACAAACCTTAAATCCAAAACCAATGACTGAACCTGTAAAAAGAGTTTTCAAATGCAAAGATGTTGACATGCTCACAGTAGTCGGAACTATCCTTGAACATTCAACAACTCATAAGTCATTTTTAGTTTCAAAAAGAGCAACTTGGGCTGACCCATTTATGCCCGATTTAATTACTCGTATTCAAAACGCTTTCACAAATGTTTTGGGTTTCGATAACGCACAACAAATGCGTGAAGCAACTATTGCCGTTTACGGCATTCAGGAAAATGCGCTGCGTGATTTGGCTGAATTTAAAATTCAGATCATGGAAGATTTTAAAACCAACAAAATCCGTCGTGACGAAATTTTAAACCGTCTGGGTTTTACAGCCCATCTTAAAGCAGCGCAAAAAAACGATCAGGAAGCCCTGATACAATTGTTGTACGCTTTTAAACAAAACATGACAACGACTTTATCAAATGAAATTACTGCTGCTGGCACTGCAACTGCTCAGATAACCACAATTACAAATTATGCCGATGTTCTGAAAAATTCCGATGTTACACAGGAAACAATGAAAGGCAGTAAAAAAGTTGTTACCCAATCCGGAATAAAAGAATTAAACGAAATCTATAATAAAGTAATTAGTGTTGCAAAAATTTCAGCTAAATTTTTCAAAGAAGATGTTGCTGTAAAAGAAAAATTCTCTTTTTCAAAAACATTAAACAATATGAATAAAGCTCCAAAAATTGTTACTCCACCTTCACCTTTAAACCCTGCTCCCTAGTCAATGTCACAGGAGTTTCCTCTGACATAGGCGGAAAGTCATTTTGATACGGCAGAAGTCAATTTGAAGAAGGCGGCAGTTCATTTTGATACAGCGGAAGGTAATTTGTAGTAGGCGGCAATTCATTTTGATACGGCGGAAGGAGGTTTGAAGTAGGCGGCAATTCATTTTGATATTGCGGAAGGAAGTTTGAAGTATGCGGAAGGTCATTTGCAGACATCTGAAGGAAGTTTGAATGAGGCGGAAGGTTATTTGTAGGAAGCGGAAGACAATTTGAATGAGGCGGAAGCTATTATAGAACCTCTGGAATATTCAGACAGACAATAAGTTGGGTTGACTTAGACATTTTCAATATTTAAAACGCCAACCGCACAATGGGAAGCACATTTGCAGCTTAATTTCTAAGGCTTGGAATTGTTTGGCTGCAAATAAGCTTTCCATTTTCCCCCTGAGTATGTCGTTATAGAATAAAAAAAAGTAAAATTTTCCTCCCCTCAAAAAAAATAAAAATACGCCGACACTCAATCCCCCCTGACAAAAAACTCACTGCGGACAGACAGCATTTCACTTGATTCTTGGTCTGCTTCACTTCGACATACGATAATTTGCCCATCAGGTAACTTGTGTCTGCTTCAATGCCGTGTTATTTGCGTGACGGAAACTTTTGTTGTATATTTGAATCGTTATCACGGCAGACTGATAAGTGCTTTCTATAACGGCACTGTAAGCAGCCACTTGTCGTTAGGTGTAAGCGCCAAAATAAATTAAAAAAGATTAAAGATTGACTTTTACTTCTGACTTTTCTCTGCAACTTGACAGACTTCAGATTAAAAATTCCGTCACTCAAGCCAACGCAAAGTTTAAATTTTTACCCCACCGCACTTTTTCGCCATAGGCGTTTTGGCTATCCCACGTTTAGCACATTTGGTTTTGCCCCAACCCACAACCCAGCCCTTCTGCAAAACCAAAAGAGCTAAACCTCCCACCCCATATTTTGTAGAATGTTAAAAACTCTTCAAAAAAATGTATGTTGAAAAATATTTTTTTCCTTCTGAATCTCTTGGTAAATCTATTACTCCAAAAAACCTTCAGTTTTTTTGCTGGGTACCTTTTTTAAATTTCCGTATTAAGTGTATAGAAAGGGTTGGTTTTTTTAAACCAACAAAAAAGTTATTAACTAGGTGGTGACCTTTTGGCTTTTTCGGAGACTATATAATAGAATTGAACCTAAATAAAAAAACTAAGAATGGAGGTGTATTATGTATAATTAATAAATATTATTAAAAACAAAGCCCAGAAATAGCTTTAAGACACCATCACTTTATTTAAAGATGGCAAAGAAAAATAATTATAAGGAGTATTAATATAAAATCATAAATCATGAAAAAATTTACACTGTTTTTTGTTGCAATGATTTTAAATCTTGCAATTGTTTATAGTCAAACAAATGTTACCACAACTGGTGGAACTTCTGGTTATCTTCCGAAATTCAATGGTGCCTCAACCGTTGTAAATAGTATCGCATTTGAGAGTTCAAGTAAAATAGGTATTGGTACAACATCTCCTGCTGGGATTCTACATTTATATAGTGCTTCATCCATAAGTTCCATTATCGAAAGATCCAATGGTTCCGGTTTAGGCGGAAGTTTAAATTTTTTGTCATCAAATCCCCCAAATCAGGCAGACTGTTATATTGGAAATATTAATTTCCAAGCAAAATATTCTGGAACAACATTTACAGGTGCTGGAATAGTAGCAAACTCAATGGCTGCGTGGTCATCAGGCAATTATAATACAAGGCTTGACTTTCAAACAAACTCAGGAAATTCATTGAGTACAAGAATGAGTATCTTAGATAATGGCAATGTTGCAATAGCCTCAACTGATGCATATGGCTATAAACTTTATGTAAATGGATCAGGTTTTTTTACTTCATCTAACAATTATGCTTTAAGTTCTCAAACACTTAGCACAAATACATCGGTGAGCGGTGGTTATTTTGAAGGCACAGCAACAGGTTGTATTGGCTTAAGTGGGTTTCACACATCAGGCTCATGGGCTTCACAAGCTGTAGGTGTTTATGGATATGTTGGTGTCGGCGTTACAAATGGGGGTTCAACAATAGGAGTGTTAGGTGAGTCAACAGGAACATATACTTCAATTGGTGTTAAAGGAGTACCGAATGATGATGCTACAAATTTTTATGGGGTTTATGGAGTCGGCGGAGTTGATGGATATGCTGGATATTTCGCAGGTGATGTTTATTGTACTGGAAGCTATTTACCTTCTGATGAAAAGCTAAAAGACAATGTGAAATCTTTAGAAAGCTCATTAGATAAATTAATGCTTTTAAAACCTAAATCCTACACATATAAAACTTCTAAAGAATTGTCATTTATGAATTTTAATAGTGGCATTCAAATGGGATTTGTAGCACAAGATATTGAAAAGATTTTCCCAAATTTGGTAAAAAAAACCGTACAGCCTAGTGAATACGACAAAGATGGTAAAACTATTTATAATAAAGTTGAGTTTAGTGCTGTAAATTATATTGGGTTAATACCAGTTATCGTTGGGTCAATTCAAGAACAGGAGAACAAAATTATTAAGTACAAAGATCAAATTGATTCTTTAATTATAGAAATCGAAAAATTAAAATCTTCAATTTCTACTAGTTCTACTAGCAATATTTCTCAAAATTCAGTAACTGACGGTGCTAAATTATTGCAAAATATTCCTAACCCTTCAAATGGTCAAACTGAAATATCCTATAATTTACCGCAAGCAAATTCTCAGGCTATAATTACTTTATATGATTTGAGTGGTAAGCAAATAAAAAAATATAGTTTATCAGGTTCTGGAGAAGGAAAAATTATAATCAATGCTAATGAATTAATACCTGGGATGTATATCTATTCATTAATAATAAATAACCAAATAATAGATACTAAGAGAATGGTGATTACAGATTGATTAATTAAATACTTTTATTAATAAGATACCGGATGATAACAATATTATCCGGTATTTTATTGAAATTTTATTAAATATACATCACTTAATCCGCTACTAGTTAAATTATATGTTCCAATTGAAAAATTGCTTGAAAAAGAGCCGAAAAGATAATTATTCCCAGCATTATCAGATGTTATACAATTAATATTGTCTTTGTTGTTACCAGTCGAAGAAACTGCCCAAAGAACATTTGAATTTTGATCCAGTTTTGCAATAAACATATTTCTTTGTCCTGATTTATTTAAGACATATGAATCGAACGATAATGAATTACTTTCATATAGACCGCTAATAAGCAGATTCGAGGAATTGTCTATTGTCAATGATAAGCCGTTCTCTTCTTTATCGCCCCCGAAACCTTTAGACCATAAAGCAAATCCATTAGAGTCAAACTTTGCAATAAACACGTCATAAGAATAGCCGCCACCTGAATTAATAAGCGATGGAAGACTTCCAAAAGTAAGTTGTTCGCTGATAAATCTTCCAGTGATATAGATGTTTCCTGTGTTGTCTATTTTAAGGGCAAAAAGGAAATCTGATTTTGCGCCGCTTGCTTTCTTTGCCCAGATAATATTTCCATTCGAATCGTACTTGGCAAGAAACAAATCCCACATGCCTGTATTAGTCAGTGTTTGTGTGCCAAATGATATTGTAGCGCTTTGAAAACTTCCGCCTACAACAATATTATTGTTATTGTCAACAGCGATGCAAGTGCCATAATTTCCTAAATTTCCAGTCGAACATCTTGCCCAAAGTGCATTCCCGCTGCTATTAAGTTTCACTATAAAAGCATTTGATCCGGTTGTATTAGTAAGAACATAGCTGTCGAAATTTATTGCGCTACTCCAGAATGTACCTGATACGATAACATTACCTAAATTATCTGTGCAAATATCTGTTACCTTATCCCAGTCAGAACCACCATACTTCTTCGCCCACAGAGCATTTCCATTTGAGTCATACTTAGCGATAAATATGTCAGCATCCGCAGTCTCACAAGCTTTACTAAGTTTTATGGTTGGCGCAAAATAAAGTGTATCACTTTCAAACATGCCAGCAATATAACAGTTGCCACTGTTATCAATGGTTAAGCATGTTGAATAATTATAATTTAAATTACAACCCCCGTCTGGGTCATAAGCACCAATACTTTTTGACCAAAGGACAGTTCCACTACTATTAATTTTCGTAAGGAAAATATCTTTGCGACTATTTGTCTTAAGGCTTACAGTACTTGTTCCAAATGTCAATGTAGTACTCTCAAATGTGCCGGTTATAAAGATGTTTCCACTATTGTCTGTTTTTACACAGGAAGAAAATTCATCCTTAGTTCCTCCATAATTATTTTCCCATGTCCATGCAGGTTGTGAATAAACTGGCAAGCTCTTTAAGATACTGATAAAAACAATGGATATCATTAATTTAATATGGTTCATATGCATATTTTTTTACAAAATTAATCTTTTTGTTGTATTTCCATTTTTATTATGTTTACTATATAAATGGAGATTCCGCGCAAAGTAGACCACCTATTCCGCAGCAAACTGGGCCACCAAAACCGAATTTTTTATTGAAGGATTTTCTCTGCTATTTTTCATTAATACAAATATAGTTTATTTTATCATTTAACTTTTTATTCTGTTTTTCCTTTTAATTTCTTTCGTAAAGAATCTCCTGAAAGCTCCAACCTGTGTGCATTGTGTATTATTCTGTCCATAATAGCATCAGCTATTGTTTTTTCTCCTATAACCTCATACCACTTTGCAACGGGAACCTGAGAAGTAATTAATGTAGAAGCTTTCTCATGCCTGTCCTCAATGATTTCCATGAATGCAGAACGACTTTGAGCATCGAGAGGTTGTATCCCAAAATCATCGAGAATAAGTAATTGTTGACGTTCAAGCTTTGCAATTTCATTAATATAAGATCCATCGGCTTTAGCCATTTTAAGTTTAGCAAAAAGCTTTGTTGCATTATAGTATAATACTTTATATCCCATAGTACAAGCCTGTTGGCCAATAGCAGATGCAAGATAACTTTTCCCGATACCAGTGCTACCGGTGATCATTACGTTTTCTTTATTTTTAATAAATGTGCATTCAGCAAGACGCATCACCTGATTCTTATCAATGCCGCGGTCTGTATCAAAGTACATCTGTTCAATAGATGCATTGTAGTGGAACTTTGCGTTCTGCATATTGCGTGCAATCTTCCTGCAACATCGGTCATCCCACTCTTCTTCTATCAGCTGTGCAATCATTTCATCCTTTGTAAGGGCGTTCATACTATCTGACTCCAGGCTGGTCTCAAAGGCACGGAGCATACCGTAGAACTTCATTTCTTTCATTCTTTTTACAACTTGTTCATTCATCATAGTTTTGTTTTTTTAAGTTAACTTTCATTTTATTTATAATACTCTTCTCCGCGAATGTTATCGTGAGCGGGCATTGGAGGGATTTCATCATCCAGTTCATACTGGTCAAGATTCCTTTGCAGAATGGTTTCTATAATTTTATAATGAAACACTCCAAACTGATGTGCTCGTCTACAGGCATTGATGAGCCTTTCGTTACCGACACGTTTTGCAAATGACAATATGCCCTGGCATGATTTATACGCCTGTTCAGGATGTGCTTTTTTGGATATTACCAATGAAATGTAATATCCAACATCACTGTGTATTTTATTTGCATCATCTATAAAACGTTGCGGGTTCCATTCTAATATCTCATTATTAAAAGTTGCCATATGTTCTGGTACAGTGGTATAGCCATGCGGCGCTCTTGAGCGCAGATGGTTTGCAATCAGTTCGTACTTGTAATAGATTTCCACAGTTGTTTTTGAAAAAAATATTTTCACTTTTTTGCCTACATGATTGGAAGGAACACTGTAATAATGTTTGTCGCGATGAAGACACACATGACCGTTTTTCATTACCGTAACCTGGGCATTTTCTCTCATCTCAAAACGCATGAAGGGTAAGGGTTGCAGAACATGTTTCTCTATATCATTAAACTGGTCCATGCGTGAGTAAGTACGCCCGACAAAGAATGCCTTATTGTGGTTTTCAAGATGTCTCATTATGGATTCATTTAATTCTGTTAATGAATAAAACTTTTGTCCTTGAAGGTTGGTAAAAATTCTGTTGTAAGCTATCTTCACAGCTCCTTCAACCAATGATTTATCCTTTGGCTTATATGCTCTGGCAGGTAACACCACCATTCTATAATGTTCTGCAAATGCCTCAAAGTTCTGGTTCATTGTAGGCTCAAAACGGCTGCTCTTGGTAACTGCGGACTTTAAGTTATCCGGTACTATGGCTGCAGGCGCTCCGCCAAAGTAGTAAAGTGCATTTTCACAACTCATAACAAAGTCTGTTATATCCTGTCTTTCCACTGCCTCGACATACGTTAGCTGACTTGCTCCGAGTATTGCAACAAATACCTCAACTGTTTTAATCTCACCTGTTAAGACATCAATAATCTCAAGCTTCTTCCCTGTAAAGTCAACAAACATCTTATCTCCTGCTTTGTGTACCATGTGCATGGATGGGTGTGATCGTCCTTTCCAGAGCCTGTAATGTTTGTAAAATCCTGTGCTTTGATATCCATCTATGGTTTTCTCAGAATACTCTTTCCATAGCTTTAAAAGAGTCATCCCTGGCTGTTTTAATCGTTTGTCTACTTGTGGAAAAAATGCATATAGTTCTTTCTCTCGCTCCGGTGGCTCCGGTATCTCTATATCTGTGTGAAATAAATCATCCAGGTCTTTATCGCTAAGCGTTGATAGTTCATCCCAGGGTATTCTTGATGCACGGAACTGTTCGATATACTTCCTGTTTTCAGCGTTGGGACACCCTAAAAATTTTTATTGATTATTTGGTATAGCTCTGCTTGCTCCTCATCCATTCGTAAAAGCTTACTCTTAGTGACTTTCGAGTCAGGAAGGGTATATGTAAT
>Ga0224525_1000382_pt1 | contig 20777 bp, 17 predicted proteins | sample CFST100metaG_FD_179874 | JGI IMG/M metagenome (GOLD analysis project Ga0224525, IMG submission 179874) | Peat soil microbial communities from Stordalen Mire, Sweden - C.F.S.T100 | ecosystem: Environmental > Terrestrial > Soil > Wetlands > Peat | place: Sweden: Norrbotten County, Stordalen Mire...
ATAAAAGGACTTGGCGGAAATCTGGAAATGGACCCCGCAAAGCTGGTCCTCGATGTAGCCTGGGCCATATAGGACGATGGTCTTTTCGCCAAGGATCACATTCGTACGCTCAAAGTTGATGTTCTGAACGAGCGTAGTGATCTCCGAGCATTGGGTCTTTAGGGCCGCGACGAGTTCCTCTTTTTTAGGGAAGGATTCCTCGGTCGTGACCAAGACCAACATGATCTGCTTTTCGTAATAGGAAGTCTTGATCAAAGCATTCCGGATAAAACCATCACCCAGCTCCTCGATATAGGGTTGGATGTGAAGCGCGGTCAGTTGTTGGCACAACACGTCGAGAATCTTCCGGGCCCGCTTATCTTCGATGAAGCATTCGGTGATCGGAACGATGACGTGGGTTCCTTCTTTGTAGAATCCTGAAAAGACCTGGCCTTTTTGATCAAGGCCAAAGGGAACCTGAATCTTGTCGCGGTAATTATAGGGGTCTTCCATCCCTAAGGTCGGAAGGGCCGTCACCTCAAGATGGCCGACCTTGCGGAATTGCTCATCGACCGTTCGCTGTTTGAAAAGAAGCTGCGCCTTATAGGCATATTGCTGAAACTGGCAGCCCCCGCAGGCGGTTGCGACTTTGCACTTCGGGTTGATGCGATCCGGAGAGAGGGTTTTGAGTTTTAAAAGCGTGCCGTAAAGCTGCCCGCCCCGGCGGTAGCTGACTTCGATGTCCCCTTCGTCTCCGGGAAACATCCCTTCAACGAAGATAACCTCCCCGTTATCCTTGCAAACTCCTTTTCCTTCGTAGGTGAGATCCAAACATTTGGTGTTCACCGTTCGTTTGACGAATCCGTTATGCATGTTATGCCGCCGCTTTCTCTTTAGGAGCGGCCATGAGCTGCTGGATAAAGTCGACTTCCGTCTTGACGTCCAACCGTGGGAAGAGCTGTTCCCCTTTGTGGACCAAAACGCCATGGAGCGAACCAAATTTCGTGGCTGAGGCGTAGTTCCTCAACGCCGAAGGCACGCCTAACTGATCGAAGATCTTCTCGCTCTTGGTGACGAGGATCGGGCTGAGAAGCATTCCCGAGAGGAAGATCGTGTTGGCGAGGTGCGCCATGCAATTGGCCAGCTGTTCTTTCTTGGCGGGGTCTTTGGCTAAGGCCCAGGGGGCGCTTTCCTCGATGTACTTGTTGGCGGCGCTCACGAGATCCATCACGGCGCTATAGGCCTCTGTGACCTTCAGATCGTCATTCAGGACCTCATAGGCCTTGACCGTCTTCTCGGCCAAGGCGCTGAGGTTCTTGTCCAGCTCATTGGTATCGCCTTTATCCTCCGGAATCTTGCCCTCGAAATACTTGTCGATCATCGAAACCGTCCGGTTGAGGAGGTTCCCGAGGTTATTGGCTAGGTCGCTATTGAGCCTCTCGACGAACTGCTCCGGCGTAAATTGCCCGTCTTGCCCAAAGATGATCTCCCGGGCGAGATAGTAACGGACCGCATCCACTCCGAAACGCTCCACCAGAGGTGGCACGGGGATGACGTTCCCTTTGCTCTTGCTCATTTTGCCGTCTTTCATCATCATGAGGCCATGGACGAAAACCCGGCTCGGTTCCCTTAAGTCCAAGGCTTCGAGGAACATCGGCCAATAGATTGTATGGAAGCGGGTGATGTCCGCTCCGATGACATGGACGACTTCGCTGTCGGGGTCATTCCAGAATTTCTGGAACTTGCTGTCGTCTTTCTGAAGATAGCCAAGGGCGGTTACGTAGTTCGCAAGCGCGTCGAGCCAGACGTAAATGACGTGCCCGGGGGCTTCTGGGACGGGGATCCCCCAGCTAAAGGAGGTTCTCGTGACGCACAAGTCGTTGAGGCCGGGTTTGATGAAGTTATTGACCATCTCGTCTTTGCGGCCCTTGGGGGTGATGAAATTGGGATTCTGGTCATAGAAGGCCAATAAATCATCCACGTATTTGTCGCAACGGAAGAAATAGGCCGCTTCGCTTTTCTCCTCGCAGGGACGGTGGCATTCGGGGCAAAGATGATCCGGTCCTACTTGGGTGTCGGTCCAATAGCTTTCCTCATGAACGCAATACCAGCCGCGATAGGACGAAAGATAGACGTCATCGTTTTGGAGGAACTTGGAGAACATCTTCTCGACGGTTTCGTAATGGCGAGGCTGGGTGGTCCGGATGAAATCATCATTCGAGATCATCATCGTTTTCCATAATGAGATGAATTTCACGGCCACCTCATCCACAAACTGCTGAGGCGTGACCCCCGCCGCAAGCGCATTCTCCTGAATCTTCTCTCCGTGCTCATCGAGACCCGTCAGAAAATACGTCTCAAAGCCGCGAAGTCTCTTTCCGCGGGCGATGATGTCGCACAGGGTGGTGCAATAGGCATGACCCAAGTGGGGCGAGGCGCTCGGATAATATATCGGGGTCGTGATATAGAATTTTTTGCTCATGGCTAATGGAACCTCCCGGTGCAAAAAACAAATGCGATTTGACGCCCCTAGATTTTAACATCATGCAGGGGCAAAACTAAGCATAAGAAAGGGCCAAGGCCAAAGGGATGGCCCATAAATCCGTTTTTAACGATGAGGCAAGGGCTTTTCTTGGCCTGCTTTCTCTATCAGGTCGACGATGATCTGACGATTCCGAGGAGACATTTTAAAGGGCGCTTCCTTAAGTCCAAACCAAGCCAATTTTGAGACCTCTTCTTTTTGCGGGCGAAGCGTTCCTTCAACCTTTCGGCACAGATAAACGACATCGACACCGGACACTTCATCTCCGTTGGGATATTTGTAATACGTTAAGGCCCCCGAATAGATTCCGAAAAGGCCGAATCGCTTGGCCTTCAATCCCGTCTCCTCAAACAATTCGCGTTTGGCGGCGTCTTCCGCTTTCTCGTTGAATTCTATGGAGCCGCCGGGGAAATCCCAAAATCCATCATCGGATCTTTCTTCAAGCAAAACCTTGCTTTCGTCATCGAGGACCACCATCACGGAAAAAGCCGCCACAAGAGGCATATGACCGACCTTCGCTCTGATAGTTGAGATGTAACCCATTGGAACTAATAATACGGCTTCTAAAAAAGGATAACACAGGAACGAGCGGTGTTGTTTTGGGAATTTCTTCGCCTCAAGGCAAATATGGTAACATTATCTTCGAAGTTTGCTTTGGACGGGGCTCCAGAAGAGCAAGAGAGGCAAAAATGGATATCATCGAAGAAAACTACAGCCGCTGGTTGCTCTCCAACAAAGTCTCAGATGACGACAAAGCAATTTTGAAGGCGATGACGCCGGAGCAAAAGGATGAGGCGTTTTTCCAAGATATTCAGTTTGGCACCGGCGGAATGAGAGGCGTTTTGGGGCCGGGAACCAACATGATGAATGAATTCACGGTCAAACGGGCCACGATCGCCCTAGGCCAAATGATTATCGCCAGATATCCCGACGCCGCCGTTCGGGGGGTTGTCATTTCGCACGACAACCGCCACCACAGCCGCGACTACGCCGTTGAATGCGCCCAGATCCTGAACGTCATGGGGCTCAAGGCCTATCTCTTTGATTCCTTAAGGCCCACCCCCGAGCTTTCTTATGCGGTCCGCTGCAAAAAGGCCGTCGGCGGAATCATGATCACGGCCTCCCACAACCCCAAGCAATACAACGGGTATAAGGTCTACGACGACAAAGGATGCCAGATCGTCCCTGAAAAAATACAACCGATGTTGGACATCTTGGCCGGCCTTCCCAACGAGCTGGAAGCCGAACCCGTCCCTGCCAAAGTAAGCGGAACCGTCTCGATCCTCCCCGCCAAAATCGACGATGATTATGTCCAGGCGGTGGAAGCCACTCAGGTGAACCCCGATCTCGACAAAGCGCATTTCAAAATCGTCTATACCCCCAACCACGGGACATCCTATATGAATGCCATGAGGGTTTTCAAAGACTGCGGCTACGACGTCACTCCCGTGGCCAAACAATGCACGTGCGACCCGGACTTCTCGGGAACGCTTTCCCCCAATCCGGAAATGGCCGAAGCCTATATCGAACCCATTAAACTCGCCAAAAAGATCCGTGCCGATTTCATCGTGATGACGGATCCGGACGGCGATCGCTGCGGCATGGCTTACCTCTCCAGCAAAAGCACCTACGAAAGATTCACGGGAAACCAGTCGGCGGCTCTACTGATCGATTACATTTTCGGAGAGAGGCAGAAAAGAAAACTGCTCCATAAAGACGGCGTCATGTACGACACCATTGTCACGTCCGATTTGGGCAGGAAAATCGCGAAATCCTATGGCATCGCCAACGAAAGCTTTCTGACGGGATTCAAGTACATCGGGGACCGCATCGGATATTATGAAGGTCTCGGGAGAGGCCCCGTCTTTGAGTTTGGCTACGAAGAGTCCTATGGCTGCCTGATCGCACCGTTTGTCAGGGACAAGGATGGCATCCAAGCCATTCTCCTATACTGCGAAATGGCACTTTGGTACAAACTGAAGGGAATCCCCCTCGATATCGCCTTCGCTAACCTCGAAAAGCGTTATGGCTTCCATGAAACCGTGACCGATTCGGTTTATTTCGAAGGCTCGGAGGGAGCGGCCAAAATGCAGGCCATCATGGAGAAGCTCCATGAGAACGCCCCTACCAGCGTTGAGGGATACAAAGTTACCCGGGTCGAAGATTATTTTAAAGGCATCGCGGTCAACGCCGACGGAACCAAGGCGAGATTGACGCTCCCCAAAGAAGAAGTCGTAAGGCTCTTCTTCCACGATGGCTCTTGGGCGGCCGTTCGTCCCAGCGGAACCGAGCCGAAATGCAAATTCTATGTTGAGGCCGTTTCCAAAGACGACACGGGCCTTCATGAGAAGGCGGTTAATCTTTCCAAAGCCCTGCAAAAAGCTCTTGGAATTTGATTTTAGCGCGAACGCCAGCAACAAAAAACCACACCTTTCGAGGTGTGGTTTTTATTGAGCTTTATCCGCTTATTTCTTAACGGGGGCGACTTCGGGTTTGGCTTCGGGTTTAACTTCGACTTTGGCAAGTCTCTTATTGAACTTGTCGATGCGCCCGTCAGCGATCGCGCTGCGTTGCTTGCCGGTGTAGAACGGATGGCAATTCGAGCAAGTTTCAACCTTGATTTCTTTGAGGGTTGAACCAGTCTCGAAGGTGGCTCCGCAGCTGATGCAGGTCACGGTGCACTTGTGGTACTCCGGATGGATTCCTTTTTTCATGTCCTTTACTCCTTTCGCCTTGTGGCATCTGCCACAAAGAGAGTTACGGCAGTTATATTACGCGTAAGACGGGTCTGTTGCAACCTTTATCGGACCCCTTGTTTCCCCTCTTCGATTTTTACCGTTTTAGCTTTCTTGGCCAGGTCTCTGAGGCTGATGATACCGTAAAGAATTTCGCCTAGACCGATGCCCAAAGCGGGGATCAAAGCGCATAGGAAGAACGAGGGGTTGGTGGAAACCGCATTGTCGGGGATGTTCACCAGGCCTTCGGTCAAAATCAAAAGACCGGCTCCGAAAACGACACCAAAGAAAACCAGCAAAGAAATCGAATATAAATGTTTTTCGTTGTCTTCGGGGTTTCCGATCAAAAGGAATTGCGAAATCAGCATGACCAACAACGCCAAAATCGAATACATGAAAGGCAGGTAAATGTTGTGGATGAGGTTCTCATCGGAATTGATGTCGACCACAACCGTATAACGGGTCAAGGCCAACCCCACGAGAAAGTAAAAAACCAGAGTCGAGGCAATGAAAAACATCATGTAATAAACGAGTTTGCGGATTATTTTGAAGGCTTCCATTACTTTTTCTCCGATCCCACCAAATCAATATTATCGTTTGGTTTCATGAGCATTGCCATCGGCGCGAGCACTTTCATGGCCTGATGGTAATCCCAAAGAAGACCCGGTTTCATATGCATGGGAATCAGGTGCTGAGGGTTAATCGCTTTGGCCGCTTCGGTGGCTTGTTCCGGCGTCATCGTATAAAAACCATCGATCGGCAAAAGAGCGTAATCGACGCGAAACTTGGTCAGATCCTTCATCTCGGGAATGAAATCCGTATCTCCGGCGTGATATAAAACGACCCCATCAAACGTCAAAACATAGCCCACGCATTCGGCCTTGCTATGATGTGAGTTGTAGGCCGGAACGGCTTGGATATGAACCCCAAATTCATCGAAATGACGATAAACTCCACCGCTCAAACCATCAGACGCCCGAATAACCATCGTAGTTGCCTTTGTGGTAATAAGGCTTATTTGATTGTGATCGTAATGCTCGTGGGTGATAAGCACGAGGTCGGCCGGCGTTTTATAGCCTTCGCCTGCGAAAGGATCGATGAAAATCACAATCCCCTCGTCGGTTGTGATTCGAAAGGATGAATGTCCCTGATAAAAAAGTTTAGCCATATTGACCTCCTTTATATTTAAATGAATTCATTATTAAGATAAGCCTTTTTAAAGGATTCTTCCCAATATTTTTCCGGCAAATAAATCACCTCGGAGGAAATGGATTGATTGGCGATGATGAGATTCAATCCAAGGTGAAATTCCGGATTCAAATCGAGATGCCGATAAATGATCGAAAGATAAACGAGTTCGCCTCCCGTCAAAGAAGACGGGATTTCGACGTAAGAGCAATCACTCAAATATTCCGTAATCAATTTTTTAAGATTTTTCTCTTCTTTTGAGGAGGGAGTGCCATCGCATAAAGATTGAACTTTTGCTGAAATTTCTTTTAAGATTACCGGATTCCCGTTGATTTTTTGTTCGGGTGAAAAAATAATCCAAGTTGGGTAGTCAAAAACCTCTTTCCGAATTTCGTTGGTCCACTCTTTGAAGGAATAGGCGAAAAAAATATCTCCTTCTTGGATCAGCTGACTTCTTTTGTAATAAGGTGGTGTCATGAAACCAACCAGACGCGTTCTAAAGGTTTCTTTGTTGGAAATATAAGATATTTCTTTTTTATCAAGAGCCACTCTCTGCTGAAACCACTCTCGATTGATTTCTTTTATCATTTTCGGATAATCCATTACATAATAATAATACGTTATTAATCGGTTTTGAAAAACGGGTCGGGATCCCAGAAGTGAAGATACTAATTAATTGTGGTAATATTCGCCTGTCGCTGCGGAGGCAACAAAATGATATCAAAAAAACTGGCAATTGAAGTTTTGAATGAATGTTTTGCCACGGGTGGCGATTACGCTGAAATTTATCTGGAAGACACCAAGTCAGAAAGTATTCGTCTTGAAAATGGAAATGTTGAATCGTCCGGAAAGCGCGAGAATTATGGCGCTGGAATCCGCATTTTAAATAAACTAAAAAGCGTTTATGGCTTTACCAGCAACCTTTCGAAGAAAAGCCTTCTTGAACTGGCCCATAAACTGGCCGCCAGTTTTCCCGATCAAAGAATCATCACGGTAAAAGAGATCGAAACGAAGTCCGTCGAAACGATTAACCCCGTCACCGATCATTTGGCCGACGTCCCGGCAGCCGAAAAAATTAAATATCTTAAGGAGTGCTATGTCATAACGGCCGCCGTCGATAAACGGCTCGTGAGAATTCAAGATGCCTTCGCCGACAGCATCAAAAAAATTGAGATTTTTTCAGCCGAAGGAACCGTGGCTAAACAGTACGAAAACAGCGAGGAAAGAGGCCGACTTGTCATAGTTTCGGTCGCAGCCGAAAACGGGGATATCGAAAGTTATTTCATTGGCCCAGGGCACTTTGCGGGATGGAGTTGGTTTACGAATGTCCTCGATTATAAGGGGATCGCCAAAAAATGCGGAGAAAAGGCGGTCATGCTTCTTTCGGCCCAAGAATGCCCCTCAGGACGCTTTCCCGTTGTCATCACCAACGGATGGGGAGGCGTTATCTTCCACGAAGCGTGCGGCCACTCTTTGGAGGCCACCGCCACCGCCAAACATTTGTCGGTTTTTTCCGATTCGATCGGAAAGCAAATCGCTGCTCCAATCGTGTCGGCCTTCGATGATGGAACAATGCCGAACGAATGGGGATCCAACAACATTGATTCCGAAGGCCATCTAACCCAAAAGAATCAGTTGATTAAAGACGGGTTTTGCGTAAATTTCTTGGTGGATAAATTCAATGGTCGCCGGCTGAACATGTCGGCCAATGGATGCTCAAGACGCGAAAGTTATCGGTATGAGCCAACTTCACGAATGAGCAATACATATATCGCCCCCGGGAAAGATAAACCGGAAGATATAATCAAGGATACAAAACTCGGAATTTTCGTGGCCAACTTCGGTGGCGGATCTGTTAATCCGACCACTGGCGAATTCAATTTTTCGGCTTCTGAGGCCTATATTATCAGAGATGGAAAAATTGGCGAACCCGTGAAGGGTTGCACTTTGATTGGTTCGGGAAAAGAAGTCTTGATGAACGTCGATCGCGTTGGAGACGACGTTGGTTTAGGGGAGGGTATGTGCGGATCGGCTTCGGGCTTGATTCCAGTTAACGTCGGCCAACCGACCATTCGTTTGAAAGAGATCACGGTCGGAGGAAGAGGGGGCAAACTTCAATGAAAATCCAGGATTTTTTCGATCTAGCAAAGACCAAGGGCATCTCAGAAGCCCAAATTCAAATTAAGAAAACCTCTAGCCTTTCGATGTCGCTATTCCACCACGAGATGGATAACTATAACGTCAATGATTCCCAAAACGTCATCGCTTGTGGGATCGTCAAAGGAAAATTTGGAAGTTGCCGCACCGAAAAACTCGATGAAACAGCCTTCCCATTTCTCGTGGACGGAATCATCGAAAGCGCCGGAGTATCGGAGAAAACCGAAACGGCAGAACTTTTTAAAGGAAGCGAAAAATACCACAAAAAGAACGTTTTCAATAAAGAACTCGAATTAATTTCTGTTGAGAAAAAAATCGCGCTTCTTCACACCATCGAAGAAGGGATTTTTGCTTATGACAAACGCATAAGCGAAGTTGAATCTGTTCAATATTCCGAAGAAGAAATCATGGTGGAATTTTATAATTCGTTTGGCTTAAAGCTTAAACAGAAGAGCAATTACTTTGTATTGATCGGAGTCGCCGATGCCAAGGTCAACGATGAAATTAAAAATTCTTGGAATCTTTTCATCGGGAACGATTTCAAAACATTCGAACTTAAACCTTTCATAAAAAAACTCGGAGATAAGGTTTTGGCAAAATTCGGGGGGTCGCCTTGCGTTTCGAAAAAATATCCGACTGTTTTGAAAAACAACGTTTTCTCTGATTTGGTCGGCTATTTCATTGGCGCGGCCAGTAGCGATGAGGTTCAAAAGAAATCCAGTTTCCTCGTGGGGAAATTAAATGCCCAAATAGCTAGCAAAAAAGTTACTATTTCCGAGAAACCGCTAGTTAAAAATGTTTTTTTCAGTTATTTTGATGACGAAGGCGTTTCAGAATTTAATAAAGACATCATTAAGAAAGGCGTTCTCTTAACTTACTTATATAACAGAGAAACCGCCAAAAAAGACGGAGTCCAATCGACAGGTAACGCTCAGTGGCATGGAGACAAGATTGGGATTGGGTTTGGCAACATTTTTGTTAAAGGATCCAAAAAGACATTTGAGGCACTAATTTCGCCAATTAAAGAAGGCGTATATATCACAGAAATAGAAGGACTGGGAACGGGGATGAATGAAAACTCGGGTGACTTCTCTTGCCAGGCTCAAGGTTTCATGATCAGAAAAGGCAAGATCGCCGAACCCTTGAATCTAATAACTCTTTCAGGAAATTTGTTAAAAATCTTCGCAGACGTTAAGGGATTAGATGAAAATTATGAGATGACGCCTGAAGCCATAACGAGTCCAAACGCCTATATCAAAGAGACATCTATCGGCGGAAAATAAATCATTTTGAAAAGAAAAAGATCCTATTTTTTTGGATCCATTATTTTTTGCTGTCTAAAAGAGATGAAAACTAAAATATTTTGAAAAGAAAAATGGTGACGTATTATTAGAAAAAACCAAATAATCTAAAATGAAAACGAAAATAAGATGTTATCTTTTTACCTTTTATTTTGGTTGTGTTATAATTCGATTATGAAGTCACGTTTATTAACCTCAATTCAAAACAAATTTCAGCTTTCGGAGTTGTTTTTGATGTCTGATTTACACGATAAAACGATGACTGATGGGGCAGTAAAAGAAGAACTGTTGCGTCTTACCAAAGCAGGTCAAATAAAGCGTTTCTCTTACGGAGTTTATTTTCTTCCGGGCAATTGGGAGCCAAGCGCTATTAAGGCGATTGAGCTCCGCTATATTCACAATGGGGATGATGTTTTTGGCTTTTATACGGGTTCTAGTTTTATTTCTTATGTTTTAGGAAGCGCTCCTTCCCTTGATTCAAAAATTGAAATAATGACTAATAGGGCTACGAGCGGCAAAAAATCCGTTTATATGTTTTCAAAACGTTTTATTCTGAGGAAACCTTATTTTGAAATCACCAAAGAGAACGAATCTTTAAACGCCTTTTTAAGCTACATTTCGATGACGAGTCTAAATGAGATTAAGGCAAATTATTCTATTCTCGCCAATTACATCAGAAAGGAACATCTTTCTGCTAATGACGTGATGGTGGCAACTGACTCGTTTCCCTCAAAAACAGCCTCAAAACTATTGGCTACCGACCTTTATAGGTCTCTTTGGAAACATTGATTACTAATAAAAAACGCTCTTCTTCCTTAATTTGGAAGAGGGCGTTTTGTTATGTCTGTCGACTTCTACTTGTCTTTTTTATCGTCTTTTTCCGTCTGCTTGGGATCAACCTTCTTTTCCAAAGAGGCATCGACCGGGATTTCTTTCTTTTTCTCTTCGTCTTTGGCCCCAAACCCATAAGAGCTTAAATCCCAATCCGGGTGGCGTGCTAGAACCTTTTTGACGGAATCAACAACCAGTTTCTCTTCGATGGGCTTCTTGTCCGAGCCAGACCCCTTGATGGCCGAGTCAGCCTTATCCATGGCTGTTTCGGTTTCGCTAAGGGAGTCTTCGACTAGTCCAGAAATAAGAATATAGGCCCTCACGCAGGCTCCGGTGTTGAGTCCGGCGATATATTTTTTATCTTCGAGGGGGAGATCAATATAGAATTGTTTGACTTTATCGAGCGGTTCAGTAAATAAAAGAATAGCGGTTTTTTGAGCAATGGCATTGTGATAGATGTTTGCGGAAACGGTTTTTTTGCAAGCGATCGTGTATTCGAGGATCTTCAAAGCTCCGGCGAAATCGCCTTTTTTCAAATCCTCATATAGCGTTATGTCATTGACCCTAGCGGTGAAATCGGTGACTGATTCATAAACCGGAGTGGTTCCCGCGGGAAAACCATGCGCGATTTTATCTTCAGCCAAGAGCATCTGGTTGTAAGCTTCCACGTTGGTTTCGTTAGTCAAAATCGTAATAAGGTAACCGTCATTTTTGGAATCGAGGGGGGCGGGGAAGATATCATAAAGGAAAATCATCCCAGAGACAGCGAGAACGGTTATGGAGAAAACATATCCCCAGATCCAAGAAATATTCGTAATATCCGAGGCCGCTTTGGTTTGGCTATATACCATCACGATTACGCAAGCCACAACCTCCAAAAAGAAGAAAAAAAGCGGGACGTAAATCATATGGCGGGGATTGCTTTTCTTGACGTCGGTGGGAATGACTTTGGTTTCGCCCGTGATTCCGTCAAAACTCGCAAAAGAAACTTTGGTTTTCCCTTTGGCGCCCTTTTTGATGCAAACCCCGAGGCAATCCCAGGATGCAATTTGATAGTGACCCAATTTGGCTCCAATGAAGTGACCCAATTCGAGAAGAAAGGCGCTTACCAAAACGCCAGTCACTATAGCGATTAAGACAAATAAGATCCCGTTGTTAAGCGGAACGACAGCCACATAATTTGTCTCAGAAAAGATTGGCCTGATAATGGCAAAACCCACGACGACGGCAATCGCCAACATCAAGGCGTAAACGACATAACCCATCACATCGTTCTTTTTCATATAAAAATCCTCCTGGGATCATAGGCAGAGGCGGTAAACCGCCTCAATGTCTCGCTCGTTTAGTGATTGGGGGCAACAGCCAATCACATGTGTTCCGTTGCCACTCGCTAATCGAGCCAATTCGGGGAGGTTAGATTCCTGAATCCCCACTTCCTTCAAAGAAGTGGGCATACCGATCGAGATATAGAAATCCCGCATGGCATTGATTCCCATTATAGCGGCTTTGAGATCGTCTGGCTCATAAATATTGAACAGGCGGCGGCCTAATTTGGCAAATTTGGTTGGATCGATCTTATAAACATATCGAGACCACCCCAAATAGCAAACGGCGATGCCGGCTCCGTGAGTGACGCTGGGAAGAAGCCCCGATAACGCGTGTTCCAGCGGATGGACCACGAAAGTCGTTTTCTTCCCGATGGCGGTCAGGCCGTCGTGGGAGAGACTTGAATCCAGCATCATGGCGGCTCTAGCATCGAAATCAAAAGGATTTTGCAAGGATTTAATTCCGGAATCCATCACATTGCGGCACAGATCAAGAGCCCATTCATCAGCTAGTTGGTTCCCGTCGGATGGCCCAAAATACCTTTCGAGGCTGTGCATCATGATGTCGGTGACTCCGACCGCGGTTTGATAGGCCGAAACGGAATAGGTCAGTTCAGGGTCCTCGATGGCGAACAAAGGCCTCACGATATTGTTATTGAAACCTTGTTTGATTTTGGTTTCGTAATCGCTGATCACACAAGAATCCGAGGATTCGCTTCCGGCGCTGGCGATGGTAAGGATAACTCCCACGGGAAGGGTTTTGTCCGGGGTGGCTTTCCTGAGGTTGAAATCGAAGGGGTCGCCTTCGTAATAAAACGAGACCCCGATGGATTTGGCGACGTCGATGACGCTGCCTCCGCCGATGGCCAAAATGGCGTTCACTCCGTTTTTCTTGGCGAGATCTCTCCCTTTAATTACAAAAAGACGGTCGGGATTGGGCATAACTCCTCCCAATTCGCAGAAAGAAATTCCCGCTTCCTGGAGTTTGGAAACCACATGATCATAAAGGCCGGATTTCTTAATCGATCCGCCGCCATAAACCAAAAGAACTTTCGAAAAACCGTATCCCTTCAAAACATCGCCGATTTTGTCTTCGGAGTTATGCCCGAAGATTATCCTGGTGGGGTTGACGAAATCGAAGTCTATCATTTCTTTTTCTCCTCTTTGGAAAGATCGATCAAGGCAGGAAAGACTCGAAAAATAGAGGCATCAATGAACTTTTTCATTCCCTTTTCGAATTTAGCCGGAGTGATATCGACGTCTTTGAAGCAATAACCAAATTCGTCTCCAACGATTTTGGCATATCTCCGGGCGACGTTGCGGTAGCCGTCTTTGCTGAGGCCATATTTGTTTCCATCCGTCAAAAGCGAGAACATTTTGGTCATGATTTTATTATAGAAGAAATCATCCACGAGATCGTGGGCCGCGCTGTTGTAGCTAGAACGGAGGAAGACGAAGTTCTGGGTCGAGTAGGACAAAAGGGCATTTAAGGTTTCTTTGGCGTCGGTGGCCTCCAAAAGACCCGGAATGTTTTCATTAAGAAAGATGGCGGCCAACAAGTCGTAGATGTCTTGGTAGTGGTAGTAGAAGGTTTGACGATGACAATCGCATTTTTCGCATAAAGCCGTCACGTTAATCGACTCGAGAGGTTTGGTCAGCATCATTTCCTTAAGGGCGTATTTGAATTTGGCTTCAGTGGTCATTTGGCGTTTTCTCCTGTTCGCATTTTGGCGTATTCTTTGGCGATTTTGGCCCCGAGTGCGGCGTTATTGACCACCAGATGAATGTTGGTATCAAGGCTTTTTCCGTCGGTCAATTCGACGATTCTCTTGAGTAAGTATGGCGTAATGTCCTTGCCCTTGATTCCTTTTTCTTCGCATTCCTTGACGGCTTGATCGATGATCTTGTCGATATAGTCGTGCGGCAAGGCATAGGCTTCGGGGCAGGGGTTGGCGATGAGAATTCCTCCCGACAAACCGAAGTCACGCTTGGCTTTGATCACCGCAGCGGCTTCTTTGGGGGTCTTAAAAACATAGTCGACGGGTTTGCCGGAGTTGCGACAATAGAAATTGGCAAAGCCTTTTTCGCGATAGGAAAGAACCGAAACGCCTTGCGTCTCTAAAACCTCTAAGGTTTTATCGATATCAAGAATGGCTTTGGCGCCGGCGCAGATGACGGTGATGGGTTCGCTCCCAAGTTCATAAAGATCTCTGGAGACGTCCCAGCTTTCCTCGGCTCCCCGATGAACCCCTCCGATGCCACCGGTTACGAAAACCTCGATTCCGGCTTTAACGGCCAGCAAAATGGTAGCTGAAACGGTGGTGGCGCCCCATTTTTTGGTGGCGATCACCATCGGAAGATCCCGCTTGGACACCTTGGCGATGCCTTTGGTTTTCCCAAAGAGTTCGATTTCCTCTGGCGACATGCCCACGATGGGTTCGCCTTCGATGATCCCCATCGTTGCCGGGATGGCTCCGTTGTCGCGAACCGTCTTCTCGACGAGAAGCGCGGTCTCAACGTTCCGGGGATAAGGCATTCCATGGGAAATGATCGTGCTTTCAAGAGCCACGACCGGTTTCCCCTCCTTAAGAGCTTGAGCAACTTCCTCGTTGATTTTCATGCTGCGTTTGCCACCTTTCCTTTTTCATGTTCCTCCAGGATTTTGGTTCCCAGAAAATCCAAAAGAAAATAAATGCCTGAGGCGGCCACCAAAACAATCAAGCCGATTAACCAATGCCACGCTCCGATGGAATTGTAATCGATCCCCAAGAAGCCGATGGGACTTCCGCTTTTGTCTTTGATGAGACCGGCCCTATAAACATAGATATCGAGGCCAAAGAAACCGGCGCCGATGGCCAAAAGGCCCCCAAAAACCGCGCTACGATATAAATCACGCGGCAGAGAAATGCGGAACAAAACCAAATAACTCATGAGCGAAAACACGATGACCGAAAGGTATTTGGCGGTTTCATAACTCATGAAACTTCGATTGATGAGGGAGATCGCAAAAATAATGGAAACGGCAAAGATATCCGCGATTCCAGCCGGGATGGCTCGGCTTAAAACATTGGTGAGGAAATGTCCCTTAAGCCTGTCGTTGGTCGGCTGAAGGGCCAAGAAAAAGCCGCCGCCTCCGATCGTGACGATCTCCCAAACATACATGTTATTGGTGAAGAAGGGGTAGCTTTGGCCGTGGAACCATGAGGAAACGAGGAAAAAGAAACTCAAAACGATGGCAAAGATCGTTTTGGCCAGGAAGAGGGCGGCCGTTCGTTGAAGGTTGTTGATGACACGCCGCCCTTCGCCCACGACTGCCGGAAGTTTGCTGAAATCGTTATCCACCGAAACGATGTTAGCGACGTTGCGGGCGGCCGAAGAGCCCGAAGCCATGGCAATGGAGCAATCGGCGGTTTTTAAGGCGATGATGTCATTCACGCCATCTCCGGTCATGGCGACTTTGCGGCCTTCGTTTTGCAGCGCTTCGATGATTTTGGCTTTTTGCTCGGGGCTTACCCTTCCGAAAACCGTGTATTGGTTGACCAAGGATGGGATTTCTTCGTCTTTGACGTTCTCCATCGAAAGAAAATTGGCGGCTCCTTCGACCCCGACTTCGTTGGCGATTTCGGAAACCGTCATCGGGTTGTCTCCCGAGATGATTTTCACGGCCACGCCGTTTTTCTTGAACCATTCGATGTTGTCTTTGGCGTCAGGTTTGATGTGATCCGACAATGAAAGGATGGCCACCAGTTCGCTTTTAGATGGAATGTGGCCTTTTTCGATGGACTTTTGGGAATAGAAAAGACCCAAAACGCGATAGCCTCTTCCCGCCAAATGAGCGATGCGATCGCGGGCGATATCGCTCATGGAACCATGGACGTAATCGGGAGCTCCCAAAATAAAGGTTCCGGCATTGGGAAAGGAAGCGGCGGAGTATTTCCTCGCGGAATCAAAAGGAATGCTGAGAGAGGCATTTAAGGGTTCTTCCGAAAAGGATTCTTTGAGCGATCTGGCGGTTCCGTTGTTGTCTCCGGTGGACTTGATGATGCCGAGGATTCTGGCTTTGAGCTCGGCATCGGTGAAGGCGGAGTAGTTATAGAAATCCTTGACGGCCAGTTTGCCATCGGTGAGGGTTCCGGTCTTATCGAAGCAAACCGTATCGACCCGGGCCAGCATCTCGATGCTGTAAAGATCTTGGACGTTCATGTGCTTTTGGGCGAGGTTGATGAGCCCGATGGCCAAGGTCAAAGAGGTCAAGAGATACAAACCTGCCGGGATCATGGCGACCAGAGACCCGCTGAGGCCCTGGGCAAAACGCTGGAAACCAACGTAGGTCAAAGGCATCACAGCGGGATGGTTGAGAAGCCAGGTAACGATTTCCGCGATCCCGATCACGATGGCGAGAGACCCGGTGGTCCAGAAAATCCTTAAAAAAGAAAGTTTGAGTTCGCTCTTGGGTCTTTTGAACCGTTTGGCGGCGTCTTGCAACCCTTCGGCGTAATTGGCGATGCCCACGCGATTGACCCGGACGTAAGCCTTGCCGTATTTCACATAAGACCCCGAAAGAACCTGCGATCCAATTGTCTTGGAAACGACGATGGATTCTCCGGTCACAAGCGATTCATCGGTGCTGATTTCGCCATGGACGAGAAGACCGTCCACGCAAATCTGATCGCCGGCCTCCAAAACCACGATATCGCTTAAGACAACTTCATCGATGGGAAGGTTCACGAGTTTTCCTTCGCGCATGGCCCGCACCCGCGGATCCGTCACCACCCGAAGTTTGTCGACCAGCCGACGAGCTCGGATGTCGGAATAAAGACCGATGACGATGTTGCAGCCAATGGGCAGAAGGAAGAAGTAATAACGAATTTCCAGCTTGGCGACGATCATGAAGATGGCGATGGCAAAAAAGACGAGGTTGAAGAAGGAGAAAAGATTGTCGGCCAAAATCTCCCCATAGGTTTTGGTGACTTTCTTTTGAACCTTGTTGCCAAAGCCCTCTTTTTTTCTCGCGGCGACCTGCTCGGAGGTCAAACCGACCATAAAATCAGCCTCGAGCGGTTCCGCCGCGGCCACTTCTTTGATGAATTCCTCGCGCCTTTTTCCGGTCATTTCATTCGGTCCTCAAAGCTTCGACCGGATCGCGCTTGGCGGCGATGAAGGCCGGAATGGCGCCGCTGACGAGAGCCAGCACCACGGCCAAAGCCAATAACAAAGCCGCATGCAAAGGATTGAGTTGGGCGATGGAAGACAGATTGTTTCCCGGATAGAGATTGTTGAGGACGATGTTAATGGGAATGCAGGCGAGATAAGTGAAGCCAATGCCGATGATCCCGGCTCCAAGACCCACGACCGAACATTCGGCTTCGAAAAGCCTGGCCACATCGATCTTGCGGGCTCCGCAGGCTCGAAGAATTCCGATCTCCTTGGTCCTTTCGATGACCGAAACGTAGGTGATGATTCCGGTCATGACCGAGCTGACAACGAGGGAGATGGAGGCGAAAACCAATAAGATAATCGAGATAACGTTAAGCAAGATTCCCAAAGAGCCAGTGAAAGAGGACATCAAATCAGTATAAAGAATCGTTTCCGAATCGCTCTTGCCGACGTTATAGGCATCGAGATAGGCATGGAGCTGGTCTTTGACCCGCAGGTTGGTGGGGAAGATCAAAATCGAGGAAACCAGAGCATAGGAATTGTAATAAGCCAAGAAATCGATGGCCCCCCACGAGTTGCCATCGTTAACGACGTTGTTATAGAAATCGGCGCTGGTGAGTTTCTCCTCCCAGTAGTTTATGAAGGCCTGCCACGTCGCATCGGTGGCGCTATAAGCGGTGGTCGGAGTGGCCGGCAAATCCGTGATGTTGTTTTCGTTGAAATCGCCTCCGACGGCCATATTATCCCGCAAAAACCAGTAGGTGGAAGCGGAACTGTAAGGATAACCGGAATTCCGATATTTATAAACCGTGTTCCACCGATAAGCGCTGGTGATTAGATCATTAAGAGTACTCTCCGAGACGGCGCTTGCGCCGGTGGAGAAAACCTTTTGAATCGCCGAATTCAGAGCCTCCAAACCATCTGGGGTGCCATCTCCGCTTCCGCCGTTTCGATAGATATAGAAATTCGAGGATTGGATTTTCCCCAAAGCCGCTCCTTTGCCGCCTTCGGCGACATCGGCCGCGATTTTGTTTTTTAAGGCCGTGGTATAGCCGATGGACGCGGGCATGAGATTGACGTAGGAACTCTCAGAGGGACGAAGCACGCCCACGATCTTGAGCTGAATCGGATGATAACGCCCAGTCGCATCGTTCATGATCGAACTGGTATCGCTTTGGAGACGATAGTATTGAATGTCTTGGGTTGAGGCGGTTCCCACGAATTGATTAGTAAAGTCGTTGAAGTGATCGATCTTCCAGGTCGGAATCGTCTGGGCTTCCGGAGCAATGGGGTTTCCGCTGGCGTCATACATATCGAACCAATCGCTATTGAGATAGGCATAGTAAGGCTTATAAGCGGCGTCGCCGGCGCTGTCATAGACCAGATTTTTGAAAGAGATCTTGGCGCCGGCCGTGGTGGATGAGAGGGCCTCGCTGCTGACGATCCCCAAATCTTGGAGGGTTGTGAAATCAATGCGGTTATAGCGATCAGTCACCAAGACGATCTCGTCATAGTTGGTCGGGTAACGGCCATAGATGCAATCGTACATCGAGGAAAGCCCAGACTCATCGCCATAAAGCTCATGAAAGACGGTGGCAGGAAGACCCGTGAGCGTGGAAACGACATCGTTGGTCACACTGCTTTCGGCATACTGATCCACGGTGGCGGCCAAGGGGCTGCCATCGCTTGTGGTCCTATCGCCGTCCTGAGTCAAAACGTTAAAAGCCAAGTCCTCGCGGTTATAAAGGATTTCTCGGGCAAGGCCATTGGTTTTGGTTTTGTCGATGTAATTGAAATAATCCTGATTGTAGTTGTTGCGGTGGGAGATATAAGAAGAGCTCGAATCATCATAAACGATGAGGTTGCCATCATCGGGATATTCGGGGTCGTTGTCGGTCGCGATGGCGTTGGAGTTATAAGAATACTGGGCCGGCGTGATGCTGATCGGCATGCTGGAGGCCAGAGAGGATTCCACATCGTCGACATAATTCGTGAAGCCGTTGGAAATGGCCAGGACCAGCGAAACCCCGATGATGCCAAAACTGGAGGCCACGATGGTCAAAATGGTGCGGGCTTTCTTAGTTTTAATGCTGCTCAAAGAGCTTTTGATGGCCGTCCAAAAACTCATGGAAGTCTTTTTGCTTATGACCTTCCCGGAGGCAATGGTTTCCGCAAGCGCCAAAGGGACGCTGTCACTCGTGATCGAGCCATCCTTCATCTCAATGATGCGGCCGGCATAGCGAGAGGCCAGATCCCGGTTGTGGGTGACCATGATCACAAGGCGGTTTTTGCTGATGTCTTTGAGTATCTCCATGACTTGGGTGGAGGTAACGGAATCCAAAGATCCCGTCGGCTCATCCGCTAAAACGATCTTGGGATTATTGACAATGGCGCGGGCCAAAGCGACCCGTTGCATCTGACCGCCGGAAAGCTGATTGGGTTTCTTTTTGGCGGAGTCGCCGAGACCCACCGAATCAAGGGCTTTGAGCGCGCGGTCGCGACGGACGGAACGCGAAACGCCATTCAGCATTAAAGAGGTCTCGACGTTGGCGAGCACGCTTTGATGGGGGATGAGGTTATAGGTCTGGAAGACGAAACCCACCATCTCGTTGCGGAAGGCGTCCCATTCCGAGTCTTTGAAGTTGTGGGTGGACTTCCCATCGATCAGAAGATCGCCGGAGGTGTAGTGGTCAAGACCCCCAATGATGTTGAGAAGAGTCGTTTTCCCGCATCCGGAGGGCCCCAAAATGGCCACGAAGCCTTTGTCCGGGAAGCCGAGCGAAAGGCCTTTGAGGGCCGTGAAGGGCTTCCCGTCAACGTAGTAATCTTTTTTTATGTTCCGAAGCTCTAACATTTTGTTTGCCTTAAAACGTTACAAATATACCACAGAGAAACAAGCAAGTTGTCTAATAATTGCTCGTGTTTTTATACGCTGACAAAAACGCTAGCCTTTGTCGCTTTAATCTTAGGAAGATTAAATTCTTTTTCTTTTTTGAGCGAAGAAATCCGCGAGCAAGGCTTCGCATTCCTGGGCTTTGACCCCGCCCTTAACCAGCGGCCTTTCCTGAAGGGTCGGGGCGTCATAAACGAAATATTTGGAAACGAGGGCACCTTCTTTGGGATCCGCAGCCCCATAAACGACTCTTCCGAGACGGGCTTGAAGGATGGCTCCCGCACACATAAGGCAGGGTTCGAGCGTCACATAAATCGTGGCCTTGTCAAGCCGCCAATTCTGGAGTTTCTTTTCGGCTTTCCGCAAGGCCTCGATTTCGGCATGGGAGGAAACGTCTTTCTTCTTTTCGCGACGATTATGCCCTCTTCCGATGAGCCGGCCCTCTCTGACGATGAGGGCGCCGACCGGGATCTCCCCTTCTTCGGCCGCTTTCTTCGCAAGCATCAAGGCTTTATCCATCCATTCTTCGTCGGTCATGCTCCCATTATACAGGCAAAAAGAAAACCACCGCGCAGGGGATTCCCGATTAAGGATGCTTCCTTCCGGACCTGACCTGGTTCTCGGGAGTCTCCTCGCGATGGCGTTTCTATTATAGCGGTTGCGTTATTT
>Ga0224525_1000385_pt1 | contig 20745 bp, 15 predicted proteins | sample CFST100metaG_FD_179874 | JGI IMG/M metagenome (GOLD analysis project Ga0224525, IMG submission 179874) | Peat soil microbial communities from Stordalen Mire, Sweden - C.F.S.T100 | ecosystem: Environmental > Terrestrial > Soil > Wetlands > Peat | place: Sweden: Norrbotten County, Stordalen Mire...
TACTCGAACAACAACAAGCCGGTCGTGAAGGCCTTCGGGAACACCCAGCGCGGCGGGGCGACCGGGACCGACCTCGTCTCGATGTTCGAGGAGTCCGACTGGATCGACTCCAACGACGGGGAGGACAACGCCCTCCCGCTCTGGGCGGCCGACTCCGCCGTCTGCGGGTGGGCGGTGGGCCTCGCCTATGGGTGGCTCGACCTTCGGAAGAACCGGGAGCTTAGGCAGACGCTTTCCGACAAGATCGTCTTCGGCATAGCAAAAATATTCGACGACCATAAAGAGAGAAAGGGAAACTCCTACGGCTTCGAGCGCCTCCACGTGATCGGCTGGAGCGGCAAGAGCGAGGAGGGCACCGGCGGGACCGAGAGCATATTCGAATACTATGACATCTACCGGAAAATGAGGGCCTACACCTTCAAGACGGACGCCTTCCACGGCCTGGCCGCGCAGAAGCAGCTCGCCGCCCCGGAGGGCTACCTCCAGGCGGCGCACTACGCGTCCCTCACCCCGGAGCCCGGCGACTACAGGCGCTCGGCGTCCTACCTCGTCAACGGAATCCTGGAGTACATGGCCCCGTTCGAGGAATCCGCCAAGAAAAAGGTCGGCTACGTCGGGAGGAAAGTCTCCGAAGGGACGAACAAGGCCGAAAGATAGAGTTATCGTCAGATTCTTTTATCCATGTGAACCCGTATTTTTGTATCGCTAAAACCTATTTGCGAAATCGTAAGGTCAGAAACTAATTATGGAAGAAGTGGGGATAAAATGATTTTTCATTTACAAAAAAAGCAAGCTAGCATAAGCTAAATATGCTAATAGAAACAAAAAAAAGAAAATAAGAACATGAATGTTTGGCTTACAAAAAGCCTTTTCACTTTTGAAAGCCAAACAATGCGTTATACTATTTATCAGCGACAGACAGGGGGTAAAACAATGATACGCTATGTTTGTGAACACTGCGATAACCTTGCCTGCGATACGAGCGTTTGCCCCGTTTGCGGGCAAAGAACTGTGGTTAAAGGGACATCTGTTTTTTGGTGCGACAGTTGCCAAATTCCTTGTTTCGATGAAACATGTGGGATATGCGGTAGGAAAACCAGGAAAATCGGCTCCGATATCAGACCCGTCTTTCCTGAAGAGAAACTGCTTTTTGGGATTCTGCTTGGAGAACCGGAAGTTTTTTTGAAAAAATCAGTTTGGTCTATGGGCGGAGATTTTTTCATCATAGATGGGGTGACGAGAAGGTTTTCCTTGGGGGAGTTCGAAAAAAAGGATCCGAAAGAGATTAGAAAAGAACTTGGAAATTTCGCCGATAAAATCGATAAATTATCTGTGGGATTCACCGATTCAGAGTCCATACGGAAATTCACAGCCGCAAACGGAAGCCGGCTTGCGAGAATTACGGATGAAGCGGAATCCTACATAAGGTCAGCGAGCAAAGGATACCTTCCGTCTTCGATGTTCGTCAGCTTCAGCGGCGGGAAGGATTCGACGATAACGAGCGATCTCGTCAGGAAAGCCCTTGGAACGGAATCGGTCATCCACATTTTCGGCGACACTACGCTCGAGTTTCCTTCGACTCATGATTACCTAGGCAGATTCCGGAGAACCCATCCTACGACTCCGGTCTTAACAGCAAGGAATTGCGATCAGGATTTTGACGATCTTTGCCTGAAAATCGGCCCGCCGAGCAGGGTTCTTCGCTGGTGCTGCACGGTCTTCAAAACAGGAACGATAACGAAAACCATCGAGGGGACTTTCGGCGATCAGCGTTCTGTCCTGGCCTTCTTCGGCTTGAGAAGGCTTGAGTCGCTTGCTAGGGGGAAATACGATCGCGACACCGATTCGTCGAAGATAAAAAGGCAGGTCGTGGCCTCTCCGATCATAGATTGGACGGGTTTTGACGACTGGCTTTATCTCCTTTCCAACAGACTCGATTTCAACGATGCCTACAGACGAGGCTACTCAAGGGTCGGCTGCTGGTGCTGCCCAAATAACAGCAACTGGTCTTCGTATCTTTCCTCGATCTATCTTCCGGATGAATACGATAAGTTCCAAAGCATTTTATACAATTTCGCCAAATCGGTCGGAAAGCCTGATTGGGAGGAATACGTCGACAAAGGAATGTGGAAGGCCAGGCAAGGAGGAAACGGCCTCGCCCTCAGCAAGAACACAGTCGTCTCCTTCAAACCGTGCGCCTTCGACAAAAGGGCGTTGAATTTCGATCTCAGCAGCCCGATTGAGGAGAGGCTGTATACGCTTTTCAAGCCCTTCGGAACCATCGACAAAGAGATCGGAAACAAAATGCTGGGAGAAGTCTATGTTCTCAATCCGGCGACGAAACAACCCACGCTCCTCCTTTCCGGAAGAATCGGATCCAAAATATTGAAAGTGACGATCATCTCTTGGCCTTCAAAGGCAAAATCATTCAGGGCGTCCCAGCAGCTGATTTCGGATCAGATCACCAAATTCCAAACGTGCATCGCCTGCGGCGCCTGCCAAAGCGTCTGCAGGCAAGGGGCCATCTTCGTTAATAAAACCAAAGAAGACGCGACAAATTGCGGCGTATCATATTCCATCGACTCAGCCAAGTGCGTTCATTGCCTCGAATGCGTCACGCATTTCGATTCAGGCTGCTACATGAAGAAAGTCCTGAGGATCAAAAATGGAACCAAAGTTTAAATTCAAACACAGCGAAACGTTCGTTCTGAGAAACGGCTGGGCGCAGAAAGCCCTCCAGGAGATCGAGCGAGATCCCGATGGGAACGTCTTTTCAAAGGCCGAGGGGGCGATACAACTTGGCGTCGGTTCTAACATGGTTCCCTCTATAAAATATTGGCTTTCTTCGGCCGGAATCATTTGCGACAAAAAAGGAAGAAAAACGACTCTGACCCCTTTTGGTAGCCTCATCAAATCAAACGACCCTTTCTTCGAATCGCCTTTCGTTTGGCAACTGGTGCATTACAAACTCATCTCAAACATCGAGGACGTACCCCTTTTTCACATCCTTTTCGAAGAAACCCGGGCATCATATTCTTTTACTCGCGCGGATTTCGACCAAAAAGCATCGGAATTCCTTGAGGAGAACTACCCTTCGTTCAAACAGAATCAGAAATACATCGATGATGATTCGATGGTTCTCATAAGGTCATATATCCAAAGCGGCGGTCAAGATCCGGAGGAAAACTACGACAGCCCGCTTTCGCAGCTTGGCCTTCTCGAATATCAAGGGGACGGCGTATACAAGAAGACCCCAATGTCGTTAGAAGGATTCGACGAAAGGGTCGCTTTCATCGTGCTGAAAGACGCTCTCGGAAGCTCTGACCACTGCGAAGCCTCAGACGCCTTTTCTCTTTATGCCGGGCCGGCAGCCGTCTTCAACCTCGATTTCCCGTCGTTCATGTCCATCCTCACGTCCTTAAACAACCAAGGGTTCCTCACTTTGTCAAGAACGGCCGGCCTCAATGTCGTTTACATCAACCAGGATAAAAAGAACTACTCGGTCTCGGATCTTTTCAGAGACCATTACAAAGGAAGTTTATGAAATACTCAAATATCGTAGGGCTTTCCGAATCGTTCCACAACTCGGTGAATATCGATTTCGATTTCGGGAAAAAAGAAAAAATAGGCGAATACATTCCGACATCGGACATCTGCGACGTGCTTTCGTTTTTCGTTTCCTCTGTCGAGCGCAACAGAGACAACTCGACGTTCCTCATCGGCCCCTATGGCAAAGGAAAGTCCTTCCTCGTCCTGGTCCTGTCCCAGATCCTTTCCGGGAAAGCCGACAAGAAATCCGTGGAATCCCTTTGCCGCAAAATTACCCCAATCAATCAAAAACTATCTGATTCCATCGCCGCTTTCTCATCTTCTCAAAAGAAATACCTGCCTGTAATCGTCACTTCGGAATACGACAATCTCAAGCAGTCTTTTCTTGTTGCGCTCAGAAAGAGCCTTGACAGCAACGGATTTTCCGGTTTGGTCCCTCGGTCGAGTTACGACGTCTGCCTGGATATCCTGAACAAATGGACCGGCGATCCGACCATCAGTGGGACGCTGAAAGCGTGCGCCAGCAAGACGAGGATCGAGGATATCAAAGAGGGCCTGCATTCCTATTCTCCCAAAGCCTACAAGGATTTCGAAAGCCTATACAACTGCGTATCCATCGGGCAACAATTCAACCCTTTGATAGGTGAGGACGTCCCCAGGATCTTCTCAAACGTGGCAGCGACCCTCAAGGCGGAAGGAAAATGCGACGGGGTTTTGGTGATCTTCGACGAATTCAGCAAATTCCTTGAATCCATAACGAAAAACGAGGCAGGCGATCTGAGATTCATCCAAGATTTCGCCGAAGCCGCCAACAGGAGCGATGCAAATTACTCCCTTCATCTTTGCTGCATCGCCCATAAGCCAATCACGCAATACGCCCAAAAAGGCACGAAAACGGGAGACATGCTCAGAACCGTGGAAGGCCGCTTCCTCACGGTAAGGTTCAACCGCGGGATGAAAGAAAATCTGGAGCTGATCGGAAGCGCAATCGTCAAAAAGCCAGGCTTCGACAACGCTTATGAAGGCTTCGCCAAAAGAAATGAGGGGTTGATCTCGTCTCTGCTCTCTCTTGACATTTTCAAATCGGAGAAAGGGGCGGCAGGCCTATTTAAAAGCTGCTTCCCGATCAACCCTTTGTCCGCAGTAACCCTGATTAGGGTCAGCGAGCTCGTCGCCCAAAACGAACGAACACTATTCACTTTCATCTCCGGAGACGACGCTTCCGGCCTGAGGAGATTCATCTGCTCCGACCATGAAGAAATGGTTGATTCTAGCTACGTTTACGACTATTTCTCAGACCAATTCAGAGATGATTCGTCGGATCTCATAAAAAACATCTGGTACCTTGCCGATTCTTCCCTCCGAAAGCAGAAGACCCTACGGCTAAAGAAGATCATAAAGGCACTTGCCGTTTTCTTGGCCATCAATGACCCAATGGACTTGAAAGCCGACGAAAAAACGATCGCGCTTTCCCTTAATTTCCTTCCGGATGACCTCAGAGAAGATTTCTCCGAACTCGAAAGACAGGGCGTCATAAGCAAAAACCTCTTCGATGGGAGCCTTTCGTTCGCGTTTGCCGGGAGCAAGGAGATCAACGAGAAAGCCGAAGCGATAATCAGCGGGGAGCTTAAAAAATACAACTACACCGACTCGATCAACCGCCTCGAAAGGGACTCGTTCGTCAGGCCAAACATCTACAACACGGAAAACAGGATGGTGAGGTTCTACCGATTCGAATACCTGGATTATGCGGAATTCAAGGCGGCAGCGAGCCTCTCGCAGCACATCCCTTCGGACGCGGACGCTTGTGTCGTCAGAATACTCGGAAAAGGGATCGACCCTTCGTTCGTCGAAAAGAAGGTTAGGTCCATTGACGAACCGAAAGCCATCGTCGAAATCGGAGACGATTCATTCCAAGACAGGCTGGAAAAACTTTCGATCTATTCGGAAGCCTACAGAAAAATGGCTTCGGCAGAAAACCAAAGGCCGTCAAGCGCGATCTCCTCAGTCGCCGATGAGTGTGAAAAGGAAATCAAGAAAATCCTCAAAGCCTCATTTTCGCCTAAAAAGACGCGGGTTTTCTACAAGGATTCAGTTTTCTCCGAAGCCACGCCCCTCGACATAGACGATATCATGAGAAAGATTTACCCAGAAACGGCCATCATCAACAATGAGATGCTTAACAGGGCTAACGTTTCTTCGCAATACGCCAAGGCGAGGGACTATGTCGTAGATTTCATTTTGTCCGGGAAAAGCTTCGAAAAAAACTGGAACGAATCAGAAACAAGTCCCCAGAACACGATCAAGAGAACCTACGTCGATTCGAAGAGCAATGACGGATCGCGGATCGCCCCGATCGTGGAACTGATCGAAACTGAGATCTCCTCATCCCTCGACAAACGAAAACCCATAAAACCGATCGTCGAAAGACTCATTCAGCCGCCTTTTGGCGTCAGACAAGGAGTAATGCCTCTTTTCTTTGCCGACGCCGTCTCAAAAATCGGAGCCTCAGACGATTCGTCCGTCATCCTATATTATTCGAACAAAGAGATAGGGCTGAACGCCGAGAACATCGGGAAAGCTCTGTCGGCATCTGATGGATACTCAATCAAAATGAAGGCCGGCGCCGCAGAGAAGAACCAGTTCCTCAATAAACTGATCGACGGTTTCGGCGGAAGCCACCCACAATCCGCTCGCGAAAACGCCGCTTCCGCCCTCGAAGCGATGGGACGGTGGGCCGAAAACCTTCCTTCCATCCTCAGAACGGCATCGTCTAAGACGTATCCTGATTCAATAACCGAAACCGACGAGAGGTTCATCTCAGAATTCCAAAAACCGGACCTAAACCCGACGGAAGCCGTCATCGATTTCCCCACGAGTTTATTCGACACCGATAACCTTCAAGAACTCCTGAAAAAAATCATGGCGGAAAAACTCAGGATCGAAAATACCCTCCCTTCCATCGAGGCCGAGATCAAAAAAAGCGTTTTCGAAACCTTCGGATTCGAGAATGGAAGCCTTCAATCTAACCTCAAGGATTGGCTTAACGAAAGAGGATATCGGAGGAACAGTCTTTTGAGCAACGGGAAATACCGCGAACTCGCCGATTCCGTGTACGGCGGATCCGTTTTCAACGACGGAAACATGCTCTCCTTGCTTTCGAAAGCCCTGGCCTCCGTTTCCATCGCCGATTGGGGTGGAAGCACAAAAAAAGAGATGGTCGAAGAAATCAAGAAGTGGAAGGAATCCATCGAAAACGCCTCGGATCCTTCCACGGCCGAAAGGAACGACCGGATCAGGGCCCTTGCCGCCGCCGCAAGCAGCGACGAGAAAGAGCTCGCGCCAACCGCGCCGGCCCTCATGAGACAACTCGAATCAGCCATTTCCTATTTCGGGGAAACCATCCCGAAAAGCGATGTAATCAAAATCCTGGCTGATATAATAAAAAAGCTAAGCCAATGATTTATTTCGACAACGCCGCAACAACCTTCCCAAAGCCGGAATGCGTTTACCTTGAATTGGACCGAGCGAACAGATCCCTGGCCTTTAACGCCGGCCGGGGCGAGTCCAAGGAAAGCGAAATGGCAGCATCCGCCATTCGAAGCGCAAGATTGTCCATTTCTTCCCTCCTGCCCCAAGCAACCCCAAATCATGTCGTTTTCGAATGCTCCGCCACGGAAGCCCTAAACATGATCATCTTCGGGCTCGGGCTTTCGGGCCAGGAAACCGTTTACTTGTCCCCCTTCGAGCACAATTCAATCATCCGGCCGCTTCATATCCTGGCCGAAAAGGGGAACATCAGGGTCCTTCAGCTCCCATTCGACAAAACCACGTGGGAAATCGACGAAAAAAAGATGGCGGACATGTTCGCCGCTCATCACCCATCCGCGGTTTTTCTTTCGCAGATAAGCAACGTCACCGGATACGACCTTCCGTATGAAACCGTCTTTTCTGCCGCCAGAAGATTCGGGGCCGTCACAATCCTCGACGCCGCCCAAGGCTTCGGGGTTTTCCCGATCCGGAAACCGGAGCTTTGCTCGTACATCGTTTTCGCTGGTCACAAATCGCTTTACGGATCCTTCGGGGTCGCCGGCTTCGTCAAAAACGGCTCCGACGCCCTTGGGATAGTCAAAGCCGGCGGGACCGGATCCGATTCCCTGAGCCCCGATATGCCATCGGAGTTGCCATCAAGATTCGAGGCGGGGAGCATGAATGTCGTCGCGATCGACTCCCTTAACGCCAGCATCAAATGGCTGAAAGAGCACGACGTCGCATCCCATGAGACAGATTTGGCTCGATATTTCCGCAACGAAATCAAAAAAATAGATAAGATCATCGATTTTCAGCCGGAAGGCATTTCGTGTAAAGGAATCGTTTCTTTTGACGTTGAGGGCCTCACTGCCGAGCAGACGGGGGCGTTCCTCTCGGAGGAGTGTGGCATCTCAGTCCGGACGGGTTTTCATTGCGCCCCTTACGTGCATGAATTCATCGGTTCTGAGAGGTTCCTCGGGACGGTAAGATGCAGTTTTGGCTTTTTCAACACAAAAGAGCAGATCGACGTCATGATCGATGCTCTGAGGAGGCTGATTAGGGGATGAGTTTGCGAGACATCAAAGACATCAAGCTCGAGTACAAAACGCTGTCGGACAACGTCATTGAGAATTTTTACCTTCCTTGTCTGAGAAACGCGACGGAATACGACCGGGCTGTGGGATTTTTCTCCTCTTCCATCCTTATTCAGATCAGCAAGGGGATCTGCTCTCTGGCAAAAAGAAAAGGGAAAATGCGCCTCCTCATCTCGACGGTGCTCTCTAAAGAGGACGAGGAAGCGATTTCGAAAGGCTATGCCAGCAGGGAATCGCTGGTTGGAAGCGAGATGGAAAAATCCTTCGAAGACCCTGAAAGTCTCGAATCGAAGGAAAGGCTTGGCTTGCTGTCGTATCTGATTTCAAGCGGGGTTTTGGACGTTAAGGTCGTGGTCGTAAGAAGCGAATGCGATTCCGCGATTTATCACGAGAAGCTTGGAATAATGATTGACGACTGCGGAGACAAAATAGTTTTCTCCGGCTCCGCGAACGAATCGCTTCACGCATTTGCCATCAATTACGAGGACATCGACGTTTTCGCCTCATGGTCGAACGACCACGATTACGAGCGATGTTTCCTGAAGCAGACCCATTTCGACAGCCTTTGGAACGGGGAGGACAGCAAAGTCGACGTTCTCCCTTTCCCCGAAGCCGTCAAAAACAAGCTTCTGAGATACCGCCCTCTCCTCAGCGAAGAGGACCCAAGCGGCTTGGACGAAAAATGGGAGAAAGAATACTTCGAGAACGCCGTGAAAAGGAAAATGCCGACATCGGAGGCTATCAGATTTTTCGATTTTCAAAGCGCCGCCATCGCCGAATGGATCTCTAACGGGGGCCGCGGGATCTTCAGCATGGCCACCGGGACCGGGAAAACGTACACGGCCTTAGGAGCGGTCACAGAGCTTTCGAAAAAACAGAAGCCCCTTTTCGTCCTGATCTTATGCCCTTACCAGCACCTCGTGACGCAGTGGGAAAACGACTGCAAAACATTCAACATCTCTCCTATTCTCGGGTATGGCTCGTCGAGAAAATGGGCGAAAAAATTCGAAAGGGCGGAAACGAGAATCGAGCTGAGGCAAAGCGATTTCGAGTGCGCAATCATGACGAACGACAGCTTCATGTCCGAGTGGGTTCAGAAAGAGCTCTCTCGGAATCTTAGCTGCACGCTTCTCGTCGCAGACGAGGCCCATAACCTCGGCGGGTCGAAAATCAAGCTGCTTCTTTCGGCGAACTACGGATACAGACTCGCTTTGTCCGCGACGATTGAACGTCACGGGGATCCTGACGGAACGAAGGTATTGACCGATTTCTTCGGAAAGGAATGCATCAATTACCCCCTCGACCGGGCTATTTGCGAAGGGCGTCTGTCCCAGTATTACTACCATCCAATTCTGGTGAATCTCACGGATGATGAGCTTGATCGGAACCTTTCGCTCAGCGCGAAAATAAGGAAGATGTCGGCGGGCTCGCCCTCCAGCGAGTGGTCCGACATGGGTTTTGGATTCAGGGCTCTTCTTCTCAAACGCGCCAGAATAATCGCAGGCGCGGAGATGAAAACGCAGGCCCTCAAAGAAGCCATCAAGCCCTTCGTGGGAGACCATTACATGCTCGTTTACTGCGGAGCCGTCTCTTTGGAGGATTCCAAGGACGAAGACGACGAAACCCAGATCGGCCAGGTGATCAGAATGCTGGGCAATGACTTGGGCATGGCGGTCGGGAGATTCACTTCGAAAGAGGATGCCTTGCAGCGGAAGGATCTCAAAGAGGCTCTCGAAAATCAGAGGCTTGACGCCTTGGTGGCCATCAGATGCCTTGACGAAGGGGTGAACATACCCGCCGTGAGGCGGGCTTTCATCCTGGCCAGCAGCACAAACCCGAAGGAGTACATACAAAGAAGGGGGAGAGTCCTGAGGCTCTTCAGTGGCGGAGACAAAAAATATGCGGAGATATTTGATTTCATAACGATTACAAGGCCTTTGGGGGATCTCAAATTCTGCTCGCCTGATCAGATCAGGAAAGAAGCCTCTCTTCCCAAAAGGGAGATTGACAGAGTCAAAGAATTTTCAAGGCTTTCATTGAATCCGATGGAAAGCTATAATCTTATCAACGAAATCACCGAAGCCTACAATCTCAATGATTTTTCGATAGGGGGGTACGACGATGGATTCGACACCAGATAAGGCAAAGGTTAAGGAGATCCTGAAGCTCTCATACAAAACGATGGTGGCCGATCAGGGCCTGAAAAAGACCAAATCCGCCATAGCCTCGGACATCGCTAACATCGTTGAGGAGGTTCTTAGGGGATGCTAATCAAATCTTTAAGGCTCAAGAATTTCCGCCAATTCGAAGACATTACTCTGGCGTTTTCGACGGATCCTGAGAAAAACGTGACCGTTCTTGTCGGCGGGAACACGTTCGGAAAAACGACTTTGATCAGAGCGTTTCTCTGGTGCCTATACAAGCAGAACGACTTCAAAGACAAGAACCTCCTCGGAAACGACATCGCGAAATGCATGGCCCCCACGCAGAGGAAGATCGTCTCGGTTGCCATTTCTCTCGAACACGGTGGCTTCGACTTCACCATCGAAACCCACCAAGAGTACGCAGTAGACGGGTCGGGGAAGCCATTTCCGTCCAACCAGCCAATTACTAGCGTTTCGAAAAAAGACCCTAAAACAGGTATAACCACCCCTCTTTCTAACGATAACGCCGCAATCGAAATCGAGCGCATCCTTCCCTTGGCACTTCAGCCGTATTTCTTTTTCGACGGGGAGACGAACCCGATCGAGGACATCGGCAAGAGACGCAATTTGGAGGGGGCGATCACCCAAATAATGGGCCTCGACAAAAAAGAGGACCTTGAAGGCTATTTCGATTCGCACAGAAGCGATTCGGTCTGCTCGAAGTTCGAAGTGAGAAGGATCTCGACCGACGACGCCGAATCGGTAGCACTGCGAGCAGAGCTCGAGAGATGTCAAAACGACCTTCAGAAGGTCACCGAAGAGGCAAATGGGAAGCGGGCCAACGTGGATCTGCTGGAAGACGAGCTCAGAAAAAAGGAAGCGAAAATCGATCTCTTCAAATCGGTCGAGTCCCAGCAAAACGATCTGAAAAACAAGTTCCGAATACTGGATCAGGAAAGATCCTCCCGTGAGGAAAATTTCGCTGCCCTGATCGAAGCGATCAACGCAGGGCAATGCGCGCTGGGCGATTTCTTCGGCTCGGTCGCTTACGCAAAGGCGGACATTGAGAGGTCTTACTCATCAACGCAGGCAAACGAAAGGTCGCTTTCCCACATCGAGGTAAAGGCAATCGACGAGATCGAGGGGAAAGGAGTCTGCATCTGCGGGAGGCATTTCCGGAAAGGCGATGACGCCTGGGCCAATCTCGAAGCCCAAAAGGATTTCATCTCCCCCAACGATTTCGGGATGAACCTGAAGACCCTTTGCGGGACGATGGACCAGGAAACGATTTCTTCGAGGATCTTTTACAAAAACGTCATCCGCTATTCTTCCACAACCGTCAAAGCCATCTCCGATATCGAGGACGTCAAGAGCCAGATTGATCAGATCGAGAAAGACATCGAGGGGAAACCCGACGTCGGAAAGCTCCAGGCGGAAGCGAGGCAGATCAGAAACGACATAGACACAAACAAAAGCGCCGCCGATTATGACGAAAAAGAGAGGATACCGGCGCTTAATGGCCAGATCGATTCGCTTGGCAACAAAATAAAGAAGCTTTCGCAGGACTGCGAAGCCAACCAAAAAATAGATTATTACCTTTCTTACTGCAAAAGGATCCACGACATGCTTGCCATCTCCCTCGCCTCCCAAAGGCAGGAGGTGAGAATCGCGCTTCAGAAAAAGGTCAACGAGATCTTCCATTCGATTTTCGGCCCGGCCAGGAACATCACCATCGATCCAAATTTCTCCGTATCAAGCCTCGTTAGCGACGGTTCTTTGTCGCTCGACGAGTCCAACGGCCTTGAAGCCATGAAAAACTTCTCTTTCGTCGGAGGGCTGATCTATCTCGCGAAGAACGCCGACAAGATCGGCAACGGATCCGATGATCTGGGATTGGGCGAGGAAGGCGAGATCTATCCCTTGGTGATGGACGCCCCCTTCTCCAAATGCGACGGAGAGCCAATAACAAAGATCTGCTCAACGCTGCCATCCATGTGCAACCAAATCATCATAATCATCATGGAAAAGGACTACAACGCCGCCAAACAGGCCCTCGGTGGCAGGACGGGGAAGATTTACAGAATCAAGAAGCTTTCCGAGACGTCCTCAGAGATCAAGGAGGATACAGCCGATGTTCGATAGTCAAATGGTTTTCTTCGGGAAATATGCCCAGCTAATCAAAAAATACAGCCAAAGCAAACAAGGCGATTCGTCGGTTGATTGGATAATCTCCGATGGGGAGGGAAAAACAGGCCCGGCGCATCTTTTCTCGACTTATTATTCCTGCCTTTACGCAGCCGCTGTCTTGGGATTGCTGGAGCAGCGCAAGATCCAGCCGGCGGCGGATTCGATTGACAGGTCAGCGCAAAAAGCGGACGTCTTCGCCGACATGATCGTCTCCCATCACGATCAATTGGTTTATCTTTACAAACTCATGGTGCTGACCGACCCAGAAATTCAGCTTTCGAACGACGAGAGGGTCAGAAAGGCATTCACTTCCGTTCCAAAGGAGAAAGAGACTATTGAGATGGACTATTTCAAAGAATACATCTACGGCGGTCTCGAGATAATCGACGATCTTTTCGGAAAGGCAAGCTCCTACGAGGATATCTCCAACGCGGTCAGCAGGATGATCCAAAAATACGAGTCTCTTCTTGCGGCGGAGCCGGTCAGATCTTGATTTTTTTTACTTTTTGAAAGAAAATTTGAAAACCTTGGAATCACATTAAAGCAGTTTTCATATGATTCTATGTGAACTGCTTTTTTGAAAATTTCAAATCTGGATTTTGCTCTTAAAAAACCAGGATTTAACTATTTTTCTTTATTCGTCGAATAATTCGTGGAAAAAGAAAAAAGCTCCATGAATTCTCAAAAATAATATTAGTTATTTTTTCTTTTCCAAGTTCAGTTAAACAATCGTGGCGATAAACAAAATGTTAATATAGGGTGATTTTTCATTTTCGTTTTGTATATGTACCAACTTAGGCGAAAAAAACATGCTGTTGTCTTTTATCTGGGAAGGGATTTACCATTTATCCATGAATTCGCACATCCAGGTCACAATGGGGATGATGTCGCACTTTTCGCATCTTTCGCTCTGCGAACGCTCAGGCCATGCATACAAGGAGGAAAGGGTTTTTTTCATGGAAACATCCGATTCCGAGCTGACAATTACCGATAAAAAAGTCAGGGACGTTGGAGTTGGTGAGGGATATTACGACGACGCCATGGAAGCAAGACTCGGGAAAGAGGTCGAAAGGCCTTTCGGGGACGTCGTCGCAAAATTGTTGAAAGGCAAAGACCTTTCGGGCGTCTCGCTTACGGAAAAAGACGTCGTCGTCGTCATGCGATTCGCCGACGCATCCATCTACAGGGCTCAGCGGAACCATTCCGGCCCAGACATTGATCAGGTCAAGTCGATCGGTCTAAGCGCGGATCCGAACATGATCGTCAACAGTTTCCTTGACGGGATAGCCCCTGGGCCATTCGACTCCAAACTCATTGACGTTTTGGTGAATTCGTCTGGCCTTGGGTTGGTTCTTCCGTACAATTGTATGTTTCTGATAAGCACCGGCAGCATCGAAACCGATTCGCTTTATATGCCGATAACCCCCTCCCTTTGCTTCGTTTTTGGACCCCGGGGGCCTGGGAATCCGACCGATTTCAGGGCTCATAACCCTGTTTTTGTCGAAATATCCGACCGATTTTTAATCCATTTCTTGAATTCTGCTGCCCTCCAGACAGAAATTTATAACAAAAAAGGAATTATTTCGTCCGACCGGATTGAACTCGAGCTTCTTGGGCAGGAATATAAAGAAAGGCTGTCAGCCAAAAAAGATGTGTGAAAATCTAAATAGGGGACTTTTTCTTTTTTACAACTGGTAATTCGGCTTTTTACCATTTAGGCAAAAGGTATCGCGATTAGTCCTGCCTTTTAAAATCATCCGTCTTATCGTTAATGACGTAACGCTGCTGTGGAGAATGGGCTGAGTCAACCTGCTTAATCAGAGAAATCTTACACAAAAATTGGATGTGAAGCGATGCGGTCCTTGGCGGTATTTCGAAGAAATCGGATATTTCCTTTTTTGTTGCCGTCTTTTTTCTGAAAACATAATTCACTATGGCTTTGTCAAGGTCGGACAGCTCGTCGATGTTTTTTTTCCTGTCCGACGTTTGAACGAATAAAGTGATTATGCCATTGCTGATGCTTTTTAATGAGGCTGCTATGGATTCGAGAGAAGGCAAATCAAGGGATTTGATAACTCCAATTTTCAGAAGAATATTGGAAACAGGGCTCTCTTCGGCGGCTTTCATCAGCAAATACGGGTCCCCGTTGAGCGATTTTTCAACCGGGAAAACAAAAGTGTAGCCTTCCGGCCCAACCGCTGTTGAAGCGTCTATTGGCGAATTATAGTCCCGAGAAAGTACCATCAATCCGAAAAATGGCATCAGTGAAGAAGTGGGGTTAATGGTTTCGATTCTTGTGTTCTCATAGTATCTTCGCTGGATTGTTATGGAACTTTTCGCCAAAAATGCCTCTGCATGGTCAAAAATCTCACATAACGGTCCATCGAAGGCATCAGAATAATTGCTTATCTCAAAAAACGACGCTCTTTTTTGCTCAAGGAAAAGGAAATTACGATTGTATGTGGCTTCTTGCATCTTTGATCTGAACAAAAGATGAAAAAGTGTTCTTGCCTCTTTTTTTCCATAAATTTTTATCGTTTTCTCGAAAGATGCTGACAGGAGAGAGACCAAATTGCTTTTGTCTTCCGTTTTCCGGTAAAGAAAAATTTTGGTTTCTTCATCGATTAGAGATGTTTTTTCTGAATCATCAATTTTCATTTATTAAATTATATATTTGTTGCACAGTCATTGCAAACATCTTATATAGCGTAGCATTAATCAATATGTTTTAAAACAAACTTAGTTGCACAGTAATTGCACAGTATTATCAAATTATTTTAATGGAAAGTTCTAGAATCCGATCGGCGCTCTTAGTGAAAATCGGTTTTGGCTTGACCGATTTAATCGTAAAAAGACCTTTGCCTTGCACCTCGATCAGGCCGATTTCTCGTCCTAGATCTACCAAAATCGGGTTGCCTGGCTCGGGCTTCGTCGAGAAAGAGATTATTTCGTTGACCTTTTCGTCCGTGAAAGAAGAGGGGATAGGGTTGGTGAAAGAAATGGAAGTTCCATCAAATTTAACATATGCATAAGCGGTCGCTTTGAAATACTCACGATGAAGGGTGGCGTTAACGAACGCCTCTTTCAAAGGACCATAAATCGAGTCGTTTTGCTTAATTCCGATTTTTGAGCAAAAGTCATTGAATTCTTCAATAAAAAGAGCGAGGGGACCATCGAAATAGGATGGAGCCCGTTCTTCTTCGCCATGAGTTTTCCTGAGATCTATGAAAACACATTCTCGGCTATTAAAGGTATTAACTTTAGATTTGTAGAACATGAGTTGAACTTCGTTATCTACAATCATATTTTTTCTATCGAAATCAACATATCCCTTGTTGAGAAGATAACAGGCTAAATCTGATTTTGTTTTTATGCTTTTTGAATTTGAAAGAAAATAGTTGACCGCATCCTTATCAAACTTGCTATCGATAACATCAGAAACAACCCTGCAGATTTTATCACAATCCTTATTCTTTTGAACCTTAAAATACATGCAACTTTTCATTATCAGTCCGTTGATTTCACACGAAAACGGATGCACTGTAATTCCGTGTTTGAATAGATAGCATATTCCTTTTGAATAAACCCGCATATCAGGGTCGAGAATGCCAATATAGATGTCCTTAATTTGGGTTTTCACAATAAGTTCAGAACACGATGTGCCGGTCCTAACATCCGAAACACAAGGCTCAAGTGTGGTAAAAAGCTTGCACCCTTTCAGGTCCTGCCCACTCAGTTCTTCCTCAATGAGAGAATACTCTGCATGATGTCCTTCTTGGCCGTTCGCCCTATGCGCAAGTTGCCAGACCGTTCCATCAGATCTTTGGACCAGAGCTCCGACGAACGGGTCAGATCCAGCCGCGTGATCATGATCAGAATTGGATTTAAGGCTTTCATAATAGGATAGAGCCATACAGTCCTCGTCAGAAAAAGGTAGGTTTTGACTCATTTGCCTGCGAAGCGAACTCTCGTTTTTCATCGTTTTCCCCTTGTTAGTAATTTATTAAACTATACACTCCGGGTAAAAAGAAAAATAATAACAAATAAGGAAAAGATCAATAATTAACTTTGTAAATACCTTTTGCCACAAGTGGCAATTCGACACCTTATGGCCGAGGCCAATCGGTGTCTCAGAGCAAAACACGTTTTGCTTTCCTTTTCGGAAAGGAAAGTAATAGAAATAAAAACACGTGGCGCGCAGCCATCAAGCCTATGGCATTAGGTCATTGCGATGGGTTATTGTGAGGATAACGAATCAGATGCCATTTGTCCAATCGTTGATTATTCGCAAACCGACTGATGACCTGCGAAGCATTAATCCTTATAATCAAACCATGTGGGAAACGGCCATACTGATCAGCGACGGAATATTCGACGCCTTTAATCTAAAACAGATCGCCGACAGGGTCGGCCTGTATTTCCGGACGGGCAGAGCGCCTGAAGGGTGGGTCTGCGACTCATGCGCAAACGGGGTCGCGTTCCATTTGGAAAACGAAAAGGGGAATTTCGAAGCGGATGTTTCGCAAATAGGTTACCGGAAGCTGGAAGATGCATACGAAATCCCTTCAATAGAGCCTAAGCGCTACTTTTTGTTTGATCGGTTTTAACGCTTTTAGACAGAAAGTGCGAAGCCTTTGGCACAATGCATCAGAACGGTTAGTATCACCATTTATGGATTAGGCAAAACTGTACATGATTCAAGTTTTGTATTGGTTTGGCAAGCGACGGGATCTACTAATTAATCCTGTTTTGCTCATCGTGAGAAGATCGACATTCATCTTTTTGTTCTATTTTCCAAAGTTTATCAGTAGCAAATATTGTAAAGAATAAGAGAAATAACAGGCCAAGGAATTTTTGTGAAAAGCCGTTTTTGGAAAACGCGATATCCAAAACTTAACCGGGCACGGAAAAAACAAAACGATTGCATAAATTTCTGTAGAATTTGCAAGGCTTTCAGCCTAGACAAAACGGTGAATTCCGGAATCCGTCTCCTAGATTGGCTTAGGAGTACTCGCTACTTTTTTGAGAGGGGTTTTCATCCGGTCTTTCAACTCTTCCTGAGCGGCAACGATTGTTTTATTGTCAATAGATTGAGCTGAGTTCAGCGCTGCTCTTCCGAGCTTTGCGGCCCAGGTCGCGGGCTCAGCGCCAAGATTGGACATGGGGCCTCTGAGTACGCTCAGCTTCGGCTTCGGCGAATCGCATTCTGAGATCCGGTAGAGGAAGTAATCGGCGCCGAGCTCCTTCGATTTCCGCATCTCGCGCTTGCTGACGAAGAAAGGCATCTCCCCCTTCAATGTCGTCGTCTTCACTTCGATAAAAATCGGTTTTTCGCCGCTTTCGTTGACAATGAAGGATTCGATATCGTACCCCAGAGAATCATCATCTGTTGCGGACCACAGTACTTTTTTTGCGAGATCTTCTCTCCCTGCGGAAAATAGTTTTTCTCTTTCGAATTCGAGGACGAGGGCCTCCCCAAGCAGACCGACCCTCTCTTTTTCTGCGGCTATCTGCTTCCAATCCGGCTTTCCTCGGCCTCTTTTTGCGCCGTGCGCGGCGATTTGTTTCGCTTTGCGGTATCTTTTGGCGATCTCGTTCTTTGCCTTTTTGTAATTAATTAACGATCCTCCCGCGTCCCCAACCCTCCAAAGGAAATTGTCGGCGGAAACCAAAAAGCAGTTGCCTCCGGCTCCCATTTTGGACAGCTCTCCTTCTATGACCTTCACCTTTTTGCAGGCCTCAACGTATTGGTTCCAAGTGAGACTGAAAACCGTTTTGCATGGCAACCGGGCTCCGAAGGTTTTAAGAGTTCCGAGAGCTTTCCACGTTTTCTTGTTTATGATTGCATATTTTTTTGGATAATAATACGCCAAAAGCTCTGATTTCAGCGCCGTTCCGATTCGTTTAGGATTTTTTTGGAGATATTCCCATCCGTCCTTTGGGCCGTTTTTGGAAAAAAGCATGTCGGAAATAAACGTTTCGCACTGCTTTGTCCCTTGGCATTTTTTTACTATTTGGCCAACTCCCACGTTTTTGTCCATCCAGAACTTCGAGACAGCCCACGTCCCACCAAGATAAATGCTGAGATCAGCTTTGCTCATCGAAAGAAGGGTGCTTTTCTTAATAGTCTGATAATAGGATAACCTTTTCGACCTTTCCGGCTCATCGGCCTCTTCCCTTAACCCTCCCAAAGTTATCAGATGATCTCTGAAAGCGCTCGCATAAGCATCAAAAACACTTTTATTGTTCATATCTGTCCCCTTTTTTCTTTATTATCTTATCACTTTGACCCGTTTTGGGCAGGTCGCTCTTGGCTTCTGGAAAGAAATCGATGTATTTGAATAAACTACTAGTAAGGAATCCGCTTGAAATGGGTTGCGATTCCGTGAAAGCCAAATTGAGGGACGCAGTCCTGGTGCTTGGCGCTCATTTGTTGTGATAACTTTTTGAAAACACATGATAGTAGGAAAGATACGATTTTAATCTGCCGGCGATGGCCCAAATCAAAGGAAGGTTTTTTCTTTTTTTCCTGAAAGCCGCCGGCTGTCCTCTCAACAGAATAAACGGTTTTTTCCCACAAGCGACGAAGCATGGTTTCATTAACGTTCCGCGCCATTTGGCGTCCAAAAACGTAAAAGTAGTTTTTCATTTTAAAAACTGAAAAACCAGCAAGAAAACAACTTCGCAGAAAGGGATCGACTTGGCATTTTCTTGCTGTGAATAGGCGAGGTCGTTTCAGAAACACGAAACCTTCGATGGCTGGATGGCGAAAAAACAGAATTTTACCTTCGTAAATTGGCATATCTTTATTTCAATTATGCAGGAACCCTCAACCGGAATATAATTAAATAAAAGCAGCAAAAGGGGAAAAATATGGGTTTAGATTTTGATGACAAAAATACTATAAGGGAAGCGAAAAGGGATGATTACATCAGCCACCTTATGCGGCTTGCGACAGAAGGCGATAACAGAAATGGTTCGGTTATCTTAAAGAAAGCGGGTCTTTCAGGCCGTGTCGACAAATATTCCGAAGAATTAAGCCCATTTTCTTTTCATTTGAAGTATAGGAACCCCAACGATCTATTCGCTCCTGAAATGGTTTTTGATGAAATTTACTCTGAGATCGGGCAAAACGACAAGGAACGCCAGTATGTGTTCTTGAAAGCCATCGTCGAGCAAATCCCCAAGATAGATAAACATGGCTATGAATTGGAAACATTCAATAGGTATCTGGCCCTGTTAGGATACTTGATCGTTAAAACCTCCGATTCCGAGACAAACGGGTATACCTTGCAGACGATAGAAGTATCTGCGCTTTCTGATGGGTCGGATTATTCCCGTTTTGAGTTTTTGGCCGAGCAAGTTAGCCACGTCAGTATGGTTCACTACAACGAAGCTGTTTCCACCTTCCGTAACGGGGATTATGGCAGCTGCGTCGCCGAATGCAGGAAATTTTTGGAGGCTATAGTGACCGCAATCACCAAAGTAGATGATACGGGGAAAGCAATATTCGTTCTTTCAAAAGAAGGCTTCAGTGACAGCACAGAAAAAGTTTCCGATTTGAATCAAGCTGTGAATTATTGGGCAAGAAAGCGTGATAAAGTATGCCGGTTTATGAGAATTTATACTTTGTATAATTCTTTGTGCGGTTTCGGCTCCCATTCCGATATAATCCCCGACATGAACGATGCTTTGTGGCTCTTGCACGAGACTCAATCCTCAGTGTTTTGGATTCTAGGCAGGCATTAATCGATTATCGGTAAAAAGCAAGGTCCCATGCTGTTAAGCTGACATTCAATAATCGGAAAAAACCTTTCGCGCAGAGTTTAGGCAGAAAAAGACTGTGAAGTATATGATTTCAATTAAATTTCTTTGGTGGCTTCCATCGGAAGTATTTGGCCGTGATAAAATCAAAATCATTTTTTCTGTCCTTTGCGGATGCGGAACAAAATCTTTTTTAAGCCTCAAAACAGCTTTTCAAGACGGAGAAAATGAGAAACCAAATTGTAAAGGATTTGGGCATAAATAATTTCTGCAAGAGTCAAAAGACCCTTCGATTTATGGAACCAGGCAACATGCAATACCAGGTTTTGTGGGGGTTTAGTAAGCGGTAGGACACGACCTTTTATTCTGCCTTGGGCCACCAGATGAACGAAACCCTCGAGAAATCGGGGGTTTTATTTTTTTGGGTATGAAATGGTTATAATTTGGGTATAAAGCAAGTTCCTCTATATCCATTC
>Ga0224525_1000386_pt1 | contig 20702 bp, 9 predicted proteins | sample CFST100metaG_FD_179874 | JGI IMG/M metagenome (GOLD analysis project Ga0224525, IMG submission 179874) | Peat soil microbial communities from Stordalen Mire, Sweden - C.F.S.T100 | ecosystem: Environmental > Terrestrial > Soil > Wetlands > Peat | place: Sweden: Norrbotten County, Stordalen Mire...
CGCACCAATCCTGAGAAAGCCGTTAAGAAAACCGTAGGAATAGCCGCAGCTTCCACAAAAGTCAGCGCCGAAGGTTTAGGAACTACCTGAAGTTCCGAGACGTTGAAAACATTGATAAAATGGCTCTGCGGCTGCACTTTTCCGTCAATGAAGGTACCGGCCGATAAGGTAATCACTTCGTCCCCCTCTCTGATCCCTTCTACTCCGGGCCCCACACGGGTAACTACTCCGGCAAAATCAGATCCCATATTGGAAGGGACACCTGGAGCTTCAGGATACTGGCCCATAGCGATCATCAGATCCCGGTAATTAAGGCCTGAAGCTTTTGTATTTACCTGTACGTAACCCGCGGGAGGGTCAGCAGCCACGGCCTCTCTGAAACTGATATTCAGTGAACCGGGATTACCGAAATCGCAGGAGAAACTGTCAAACTCCGGCTGCTTGTTCTGTGCCGCCTTGCCTGCTTCTTCCTCGCTTTTTCCTGAAGAATAGCCAAGCCGTCTCAGAAAGGCTTTCTTTTGCTCGGGACTGAGGCCTGCGATCTTTTTTAACAGTTCATCATTGTTCATTCTCAATCTCCTTCAACATGGCTTCAATTTCATCTGATCCTTTCAATGCAATGATCATCTCCACAATCCGATCCGATAATCCTTTAACAGTAGGGTTCTCAAAGAACACATTCGGTTGGAGCTCGAGATCGAACTCATCGGCAATATTGGAGATTGTTTGTATGGCCAGGAGCGAATTCCCTCCAAGTTCCATAAAAGTGTCATTCACTCCGATCTTTTCAATGCCAAGGATACCTTTCCAGATAGTAGCCACAGCGATTTCGATTTCGCTCGAGGGCGCCTCGAAGGGAGTCGATAAAGCCGGGCGTTCATAGGCGGAGGCTTTTTCACTCTTCTCGTCCTCCTTCTCCTGCTTTTCCTTTTTTTTGTATGATGGCCTCTCCTCGAGGATGTCCTGGTTCAGATCGGTTGTATTGATAACAAGTTGAGGGAACTGCTTAAATGTGAGAAGTCGTTTGAACACTTCAACGCCCTCTTCCGGCAAAATATCGTTCTTTCCTGCGAAGTAACTGGACTCCTGGGCAGGTTTCTGCGCTGCATCTTTGGACATCGAATTTTTGTAAACTCCGAGATTCTGCTTCAGGCGCTGGAAGGAAACCTGCCCGATGCTTAAAAGTAGGTGGTTCTCCAAATCTATGAGCTTCACTTCAAATTTCAATTCTTCATCTTCTGATTCCCAGTCTTCATTGATTGTAAGGTGGCACCAGAAATGTGCAGGCAGGGGATGGTAAACTTCAATATTTTTATATGAGTAAGGGAGATACAGATTCATGTCAACATACTGTATACAGCTTGATGTAGCTACATCAAGCATAGCCGGATGAAGGGTGAAGTATTTCAGATCATCAAGGAACTCATCCCTGAGTTTGATTTCAATGAGAAACTCCGTCCCGTTGTATTGGGCTGACCTCTTACAATCCCAGCGGTTATCGTATTTCAAAACGGATCTGTTTTCTTCATTCATCAATTCAAGGAAGTGAGGTATGTTGTCGGTCTTTCCTCCGATTCGCTTTGATAGTTCCTGAATGTTGATGCTCAAAGATGGCAATTCTGAAGATATTTTGAATTCCCCTTTAACGTGATCCATCCAGACCTCCCGGGCAGATTCGCCTTTTACTTCCTTACTGCTGATCCGGAATGACAATGCATCGCCAGAAGGCTTCACAAGCAAGCGTACATTCCTGGTGATACCTGCGTCATAAATGAGTGGCGTCACGAATGAAAAGTTCAGGACTTGAATACGACCTGCCGGATGTTTGATTTTGGTATATTGGTTGAGTATCTCCAGTGTAGTGATCCCTAGAAATGCCGGTTTCCCCGAAAGACGGTGAGAGCTTAACACCCAATCACGTTCGGGATCAATATCGACCTGATAAATATCCTGATCATGATCTGAAGATTGAAATTCCAGCCGTATTTCGTTCCTGATATCCGTTTGTTTTAAAACCTTCCCCGATTGCAACTGCTGCTTCTTTTCGGCTTTGGTTCTCTCCCAGTTGGCGCCCATACCAATTATTCCCCATTGGCCCCAGTTGATGGAAAGCGTGCCGTCGCCCGTTAGCCTTTTTCGGTATTGTGCAAAGGAATCCATAAATGAATTGGAACTGCAATAATCAATCCTGGCGGCTTCCCCGAAAATAGAAGAGACAGAGGAGAATAGGAAGAAGAAATCCAACTGCTTCTCCTTAAAAATATCATGAAGGATCAGTGTCCCATGTAATTTGGATTTCAGCACAAGGTCGGCAAGTTCCTTTTCCTTCAGGGCAATGACCCCGGCTCCTGGCATACCTGCCGAATGCAGCACCCCCCTGATTGGTCCATGTTCCTTCTCTATTCTACCAACCAGATTCCCGGTCCCTTCATAATCCGAGGCATCCAGTTGAGCAAGGATCACAGTTGCACCCAGTGATTCCAGCTCCATGATATCGCGCACGCGCATGGCGCCAAAGTCATCAGGGCCTGCCGTTTCGGCAATCCTCTGCCATTCACTGCGTGGAGGGATTGGTGAGCGATGAGTCAATACCAGATTGGCTTTTACCGAACGGGCAATAAATTTTGCAAGTTCCATCCCAATTCCGCTTACACCGCCCGTGATCAGGTAAACCCCATTATCGGTCAGAGATTTCTCTGTAAGACCTTCATTTTCGGGGCAAACAGGCGTGTAATCTTCAACCCAGCGGTAACCATGGCGGTATGCAACAATGTTTTCATCCGCTGCAAGACGGCACTCGCTGATCACGGCAGAACTCAATTCTTTCAATAGCTTAGATTTCGAAACAGTAGGGAGGTCGACCAAACGGGCAATAATCCCGGGATGCTCCTGTCCTATAACACGGGCAGCACCAACACACAGGGCCTTTTCAGGTGCAAGCACTTCCTCACCTGTGACATTAAAAAGATGATTGACTGCGAAAAGCAGGAACTGGTTTTTCACGAGACCTTCGATGATGAGTGCCTGCTCAAGATACAAAGGACTGTAAAAATGGTCTGCCGCCAACTGCTCAGCATAAATCGGAGCCAGATGGCCTGTTAAAGGTTCCTTACTGTAATTCCAGGCAAAAATGACCTTGTCTGGATTCCAGTTTTCTGATTTAAGTGACTTGATAAGCTTAATGTAATGTTCCTTTCGGCCGGGGTCAAGGGTAAATCCTTCCTTCTCACGGGCAAAGTCTGGGCCTTTCTTTACAGTGAAGCAGCTTAAACCAGCAGCATTCAGCTCATTGGCTATTTCACAGCACAGGCCTAGTTCATCATTAAAGAGCAGCCAGCAAGCCTTTTCCGAAGCCTGTTCGGCAACAGCCATGCCATTGACCCGTATCTGCTGAGGAGGAGCAGTCCTTCTCCAGCCGGGAATGTAGAACCATTGATCGATGTCGGATTTCTTTTTGTTTTCTGATTTGGCTTTGGCCCCGCCCTTATGCGAGAAATCGATGATATATGGTTTGCGTTCGAAGGGATAACCCGGATAAGAGATCAGTTTTCTCCTGCTTTTATCAAACAGCTCCCATTTAAAATAATCTCCGCTTGCCCAGATATGGCCGAGAGAGGAATAAAAATAGATCAAAGGATCGGCATTGTTCTCCAAGGCAGGAATTGTACTGATGACCTCATGGGAAGTGTCTTTTGTAAGCTGGCGTTTTACAGCCGATTCGAGGGACTGACCCGGACCAGATTCCACAAAAACAGCAGGAGCCGTATCAAGACATAGTTTAGCTGCATCCGCAAAGCGCACGGTTTTCCGAACATGCTTTACCCAGAAATCGGGATTGGTCGATTCTTCTGCAGTTAACCATTGTCCTGTCACCGTGGAAGCGATCGGGATCGTCGGGGCTGAAAGTCTGATTTCCTTGAAAAATTCCGCGAATGCAGGCAAAGCCGGTTCCATCATGGCGGAATGGAAAGCATGCGAAGTAGGGATTTTCTTGTTAAATGTTTTGGTTTTGTTGAGTTCAGAGGCAAACCGGTCAATTATGTTTTCAGGACCGGAAGCAACGCATAATCCGGGACTGTTTAAAACCGCGATTTCAAGTCCATCCGGAAGCATGGGACCCAGCTGTTCCTCGGGAAGCAGAATTGCCAGCATAGCTCCACCGGGAAGAGCCTGAACAAGGCGGCCCCTCCGGGCAACGGCCTTCAAGGCATCTTTCAACGAAAAAACTCCTGAGATCGTGGCTGCCACATATTCTCCAACACTATGTCCGATGAGCATGTCGGGCTGAATACCCAGTGATATTAAAAGCTGTGCCTGGGCATAACTCACCATGAACAGCACCGGTTGGGTAATATATGTTTCGTTAATCTTCAGGGCAGCAGTTTCCTCATCGGCGGCAGCAGGGAATAGGACAGTACGGATGTCAAATCCCAGTTCTTCCTTTAAAATCATGGAGCATTCATCTATGGTTCTTTTGAAAACCTCGTGGGTCTTGTATAAAGGCAACCCCATATGGATATATTGATTTCCCTGGCCGGGGAACATAAAAACGACCGGTCTTTTCTCCGGTGATTTGATTGTATTGGCCTTCCGTGTGCAAAGAGCGGATAACAGTTCGTCCTTGTTCCGGAAAGCAATGGCTGCCCTGTTCAGAAAATGGTGCCTTCCATAACGAGAAGTATAAGCTATCGCATGTGGGTCAATATCAGGAAATGATTCGATAAAGCTTTTAATGTTTGCCTGGGCAGCAGAAACTGCTTCATGACTGCGACCCGAAACCAGGAGCAGATCACAGGGAAGTTTGTTAGTTTCCATGCTGTCAGATGGAGGTTCCTCAAGAATAACACAGGCATTTGTCCCGCCCACGCCAAAAGCGTTCACCAGGGCACGAAGCGGTGTACCATTCTGAGGTTGCCAATTCCTGAGTTCGGTGTTGACAAAGAACGGGCTATTGGGAAAATCAATCTTCGGGTTTACTTCATTAAAATGCAGGGAGGCAGGGATTTGTCTGTTCTTAAGGCAAAGAGCAGTTTTTATCAGACTTGCGGCACCCGATGCGATATCTGTATGCCCTATGTTTGTTTTCACGGAACCGATTGCACAATATTGTTTACGGTCAGAATATTGCCGGAATGCCTCCGAAAGGGAGGCGACCTCAATGGGATCCCCTATAGGTGTCGCGGTTCCATGAGCTTCGACATAAGTGATGGTGTCGGCAGATATTTCTGATAAGGCAAGGACTTCGGTGATGACCTCTACCTGCCCTTCAACCGAAGGAGCAGTGAATCCTGCTTTCTTGTTCCCGTCATTATTAATGGCGCCGCCCAGAATCACAGCATAAATGTTATTGTGATCACGGATGGCATCTTCCAGGCGTTTCAGTACGACAACTCCGCATCCCCGGCTGAATACGGTTCCGTTGGCATCCTTGTCAAATGTCCGGCAATGCCCGTCGGCCGATTCCATACCTCCGGCCTGGTAAAGATATCCATGTTTTTCGGGTAATTCTATCGTTGATCCTCCTGCAATAATCATGTCACTCTGATAATTCATCAGGCTGTTAATCCCCAATACCACAGCCACCATGGAAGTGGAACAGGCGCACTGAACATTCACACTGGGACCGGTCAGGTTGAGCTTATACGATACCCTCGTAGTAACATAGTCTTTGTCGTTGCTGGTAACAATGGATGCCCCGCTTGCATTTTTCTTTACCCAAGTGTTTTCCATCATCTCAACAAGATGCAGGGGAGTGCCTGTGCCTCCGAAAACCCCGATTCGTTCTTTGGTATTATAGGGATCACAACCGGCATCTTCCAGCGCATGCCATGCACATTCCAGAAAAATTCGTTGCTGTGGATCTATCAATTCAGCTTCGCGGGGTGTAATTCCAAAGAACTCGGCATCGAAATACTCTGCTCCATTAATAATGCCGCGATTCCTGATATAATTCGGTTGCCGGAAAACCGCAGGGTCCACTCCGGATGCAATCAGATCCTCATCTGTAAACGTGGTCAGGGTTTCGACTCCATCCAACAGGTTTTTCCAGTATTCATAAATGTTCCTTGCACCGGGGAGCCGGCAATCCATACCTATTATGGCAACTTTGCCTTCCAGGTTTATTACTTCGTTTGATTGCACCGTATGTTGGTTTTATCATTGATTATTATCGGGGAAAATTCGTTTGCCGATCTGTTGCCTGATATTTTTTTTGCGCAATGCAACACGTTTTGCAACATCGGTATTGGGATGATCCGGTTTCTCCTTGTATAAAAAGGTTGCAAGGCTGCGGATTGTAGGATAACGGAAAAGGTCGACAATGGTGACTTCCTCCTTCAGTTTTTCAGCAATCAGGTCTTTAAGTTTAACAAGAAGTAACGAGTGACCTCCAACTTCAAAAAAATTATCTTGTGACGTGAATGACTCATGATCCAGTATCTCTTTCCAGAGCCCAGTCAGGCCCACCTCTGTCTTATTCATGTGTCGATGAATGAATTCCGGAATTTTAGGCGCTTGTGGACGAAGATTCATCAATGACTTAAAATCTGTCTTTCCGTTTGATAGTAATGGAATAGCGGGTGCAGTGATAAAATGTCCGGGAATCATATATGCAGGCAGGTGAAGACGCAAGAAATCCCTTAGTTCATTTTCCCTGATATTTGCTCCGGGTTCCGGTACCAGGTATGCGGTAAGCCTGACATCCTCCTCCTTTTGCTCCTGGGCAGCGACTACTGCACATCTGACACCGGGAAAACGAAGAATAACCGATTCAACTTCGCCAAGTTCAATCCGGAATCCACGAACTTTAACCTGATGGTCAGTCCTGCCCAGAAATTCAACCGAACCGTCGTACAGGAACCTGGCCAGATCGCCGGTTTTATATATCCTGTTCCCCGTGCCTTGAATGAAGGGATCGGCAAGAAACCGCGCTGCTGTTTGATCAGGGTCTTCAAAATATCCATCAGCAAGCACGCTTCCTCCGATATATATCTCCCCGGTTATGCCGATCGGTACCGGTTCCTGATTTTCATCCAATGTATATATGGAAGCATTGAAAATGGGAGTACCTATTGGAACCATCCTGAGTGGGATGTTACGAAGGCAATGCCAGTAGGCCACGTAAACGGTTGCTTCGGTGGGTCCATACAGATTAATCAAGGAGCCTTCAAATTCTCCGAAGATCTGCTCCTGTAATGTTTTTGACAGCTTCTCGCCACCTGAGATGATGCATGTCAGATACATGGCCCGCCGGATAACCCCGGCATCGCATAACGCTTTAAGCCCTGAAGGGACAAACTGCACCGTATTCACCTTCATCTCATTCAGGATTGCCTCCACCTTCTCTGGGGCCTGCAATTCGCTTCTTTTTTCGAGCACCAACCGGGCGCCGCTGATCAGGGGCGCGAATAGCTCTATAAAAGAAATGTCGAAATTGATGGATGTAGTGGATAAAATAGTATCCCTGAGAGTGAGGTTTAATTCCATCTTCGTCCAGACAAGAAAATTAAAAAGGCTGTTGTGACGGATCATCACGCCTTTGGGATTTCCTGTAGAACCGGAGGTAAACATGATATAGGCAAGATCCCCGGGGTCGTTTTGTTCTGACGGTCGTACCGGCGCCGGATCAAAAGGTTCAGCCAGAAGTTCATTGACGGGAATGATATGTTCTGAAAATTCCCGTTTCGCGTTCACATGATCCTCATCAACCACCAGAAATTGTATCCTCGTTTTTTCAATAACATAGTGGAGTCGTTCTTCAGGATAATAGGGGTCTAATGGGATGTATATACCGCCTGTTTTAAAAACAGCCATAATACACATAACCATGTTTGGGGAATTTTCAAGATGAATTCCGACAGGGACCCCTCTTTTTACTCCGAGACGAAGCAGGTTTGATGCAATAATGCCTGTTCTGCGCCCCATCTCCCTGTAAGAAATAACTTCATGCCGGGAAACCAACGCCGGAAGGTCAGGTTTTTTTTCGATCTGCTGTTCGATCAGGTCAACTACGTTTCCTTTGATCTCATGAGAAAAGGCATTCTGATTCCATTCGTATATGGTCCGATTTAACTCTGCGGGGGAAAGAAGATTTAATGCATTGACTCTGGTTTCAGGGGCAATACAGATGTGCTCCAATATCTGCATGAAATGATCAAGAAGTATCTCAATGGTTGCGGGATGATACAGCCGGGATGAAAAAGTAAGAACAATCTCGGCATCTTCACTCCTGTCGAAGATCTCGGTATAAAGATCGAATTTGGAAAGGCCGAAAAACTGTTCCCCGGCAATACCGCTTATACCGTCATTGGTCGAAAACTCCCAGGCTGTTTCATGAAAGGAAAACATCACCTGAAAAAGCGGATTGATGCCCGGAATCCGCTCGGTTTTGAGTACTTCATTCAAATGATTGAAGGGAAACCTCGAATGGGAAAGATTTTCAAGGGTAAGATTCTTTACAGATCCCAGCCAATCCCAGAAAGATAAACCAGGATCGATCTTTGCCCTGAACAACATGGTGTTGACGAAATACCCTATCAGAGATAAAAATGATTTTTTTTCCCGGTTTGCCACAGGAGTACCGATGAGAAAATCAGTACGGCCTGTATGCCGGTATAAGAGTATCGAAAAAGCAGCCATGCAGGTCATGAACATGCTTGCTCCATGTTTATCGCTGAGGCTTTTCAGTTTCGACTTAAGCAAAGGATTTATTATTCTACGCACCTGACCTCCTTCCCGCGAAGGGGTCTCAGGGCGCGTATAATCGGTCGGAACTTCAAAAAAAGCAGACGCCTGTGAAAGCTGTTTTTGCCAGTATTGCCTGTCTTCTGTATATTGCTTTCCATTCAGATATTGATCCTCTTCCCGGCAAAATTGAGTATAGGATACTAATGGTTCCATCCGTCCGCCGGTATGACCGGATTTTTCCAGATCATAGAATAATGAAAGTTCCCTTAAAAAGACATCAAATGAGAATCCGTCAAAAACAATATGGTGGACAATAAAAGCAAGTAAATGCTGATGACTCTCAAGTTCATAAAGTATAAAACGGAAAAGATTTCCCTGCTCCAGATCGAAGGGAAGTGATGCTACGGTTCGGGCATGTTCAATGGCTTCCGCTGACGAAACAGGCATATTGTAGAGTTGTAATTTGAATATCTCCAATACATTATCATACGAAACCGCATCATTTTCTTCAGTTTGCCCTATCTTAATCTGAAACTTTGTTTTCAGCGTTTTATGCTTATCAACAATGCGCATGAGGGCATTCTCAAGAGCGTTCAAATCCAGAGAGCCTGTGAGAGTAATACTATAAAAAATATTATAAGCAGCAAGACGGGGCTCAGTCTGCTGTAAAAACCACAATGCTTTCTGATTTTCGGAAAATCCAGATGGAAGGGTATAGATTTGTTCACCTTCCAAAATCTCACTCTGCCTTTTTGCTGATACAAGTACAGGATGTCTGACCAGGTTTCCGGGAGTGAGCAGGTCAAAAACACTTTTAATCTGGAGGGAAACCCCTGCCCTTCCTTGCAATTCAAGAACGATTGCATTCGCTTTTAATGAATTGCCCCCAAGATCGAAAAAGTTATCCTCCATTCCGATGCCTTCCAACCCCAATACCTCTTCCCATACGCGGATCATCATTTTTTCCTCAGATGTAGTGGGTGGTATAACCGGATAGCCAAGATCGGGTCGTTGAATCCCTGGAAGTGGCAGTGATTTACAGTCAACTTTTCCATTAAGGAGTTGCGGCAGATGTTCCAATGTGATAAAAACCTCAGGAATCATGAAATCCGGCAAAGAACGCATAAGGATTTTACGCAATTCATTAACTGTGATTGGAATGTCCTGCTTGTAAACCATGTAGGCAACCAATCTTTTCTCGTTTTGTCTCTCCGCAACAACCTTTACAATAGCTTGTTTGACCTCAGGGATGGCAAGGAGGGCATGTTCGATTTCAGGAAGTTCAATACGAAACCCGCGAATTTTAACCTGTTGGTCTTTACGTCCGATATAGATCAGTCTTCCCGACTCATCTTCCTTCACCAGATCACCGGAGCGATATGCACGGATTGGTTCTTCTCCATTGAGCTTTAACGAAAAGAACGTAGTGCGGGTGATTTCAGGAAGATTTACATATCCCCTTGCAATACCTTCTCCGCTGGCAAGAAGTTCACCGGTTACGCCAACTTCAATCGGATTCAGGTCATCGTCGACAATAAAAACCCTTGTTCCCTGCAGCGGTTTTCCAATATGGGCAGCTTCGCCCGGATATAAACGACAGGCAGTAATGTTGGCGGTTGCCTCTGTTGGGCCGTAAAGATTCCACAGTTGCAGATCAGGCAACAAACTGAAACTTCTTTTCAGGAGGTCATTCGTTACAGCTTCTCCAGAAAGATAAACACAACCCGGCGCCGGTGCTTTATAGTTTACTCCATCCGTGGTTTCAAGGGAATGCAGAATTTCAGACCAAAGTGTTGGTATACAGTATAAGCCCATTTCAGGATGCCTGGTATACCATTCAATCAGTTTGCCGGGTTGGCGAATCATCAAAGGATCGAGGATGTGAAGGGTTTTTCCGGATAACAGCGTTGAATAGAACTGTGTCACGGCTGCCGCAAATATGAAGGAAGAAGTTAAAGGTAACCCCACTCCGGTTTCAGGTATTACCCATTGGCAAAACCAGTGGATATAGTAACTCAGATTCCGGTGTTCAACCATGACCCCTTTTGGGTTGCCGGTGGAACCTGAAGTGTACAATATATAAGCAAGATCCGAAGCATTAATCAGGCTGGCTTTTGGAACTCTTTTTTCGGCATGGTTCTTCACTATTGACCAATCCGGGATGAGCACCTGAGTTTGCCCGGAAGCCGGAGGGTGTGGGAGTGAATCATCTGTTATTACAAGCCGTGCGTCAGCATCCTGAAGAATATACCGTATCCTCTCCAGAGGAAAAGCCGTGGAAAGAGGGATATAGGCAGCTCCTGTTTTCAGCACGGCAAGAATTGAAATGGCGAGGTTAACAGAGGGATGCAAATATACACCAACCAGTGAGCCGGAACCTATTCCCAACTCCTGTAACCGCCATGCCAGGTTGGATGAAAATTGGTCCAGTTCACTGAAATTGACGTACTCATCCTGGCATATTACAGCAGGTAAGTCAGGAAAAGATGCCGACTTATGAAAGATTTCCTCATGTAATGAAATAAATCTGTTCATCGATAATCACTTGCCGTAATAACCCGGTCATTCTAAGATTCCTTATTTCACACTGAAGTCCCAGAGATTATACCTCAGCAATTGATCAGAATTGGCAGGAAAGTCACCAATCAGGTATTTAAGTGTGATCACCTTTGTTATAATGGCCTGACGTCCGTTTTCCACATTCAGAAGGGCAGAATTATAATCTCTGAACGAGTTGATCACATCAATCTGGGTAGAAGCTCCCATATTATACTTCTGAAGTTCATTAATATACGTTTTTTTCTCAAGCTCTGCCAGTTCAACCTGGTTTTTAAATAATGGGTAAAGATGCCCGATGTCGCTTAAAAGTTGAATAACCTGCATTTTGGAATCGAATTTCACCTTTTCAAGCTGAGTTTTGCAATATTCATAGGACGAAAGCTTGACCAGGTAATCGCCCTTCATTTCCTCGTTTTTAAATGGTATTTTATATGATAGGGTCAGATTTAATGAAGAACCCGGGCTCCCGCTTGAAAATGACTTATTGAACTCAGAGAAGGGTTCATATGCAGTTGTGCCAAAATACATATAACGGAGATCGAGATTAAGATCATTTAATTTATTGTACTTGGCTCCATTCATTTCTATCAGGCTGGCCGAAGTCGCCAGCTCCTGACTTTTGTAATAATGCGTGTTGACTATCATGGAATCAAGATTTTTAAATATATATGCGGCATATTGCTCCCAGGGGAAAAATGCAGGGTCAGGAAGAGAATCCAGAAAAAGCGGAACCTGGTTCGCAACAAGTGTTCCTTTCATATCAATGGATGTTATCAGGTCGAACAGTGAGTTGGTGATATCATTCTTTGCAAATGAGTATTGTTGGTCGATGTTAAACTCATTGGCTTGTGCGCGATAAACTTCAGATTCAGGAATCTGCTCATCGGCAATCATTTGTTTGATATCGGAAAGGTATTGTTTTGCATCCTTCCTGGCATATGCAAGGATTTTTATTATTTTGACCCTCTCATAAGCTATATAATAGTATATCAGAGTGTTTTTAACGAACTGGCAGATCTCATCCGTAAACGATACATTCTGGGATTTGTTCATCATTAAAGTTGAGAGGAATGTTATGTTCCTTGTGTTGTTCCTCCCGAGATCGCGCAACAGGGGTACAGTAACGCCGGCCCACATCCCCGATCCATTGACGGGCATATTAGTGCTCGGAAAAATATCCGGGACACCGGAGATGATTTCGGTTTCGGTGGAAAGCTTGAATCCGGTATAAAACTTTATCCCCAGTCGGGTTGGTACCAGCAACTGTCCGGACAGATAATAGGAATTCAGGAAGGTGACCGTTGGATCGGTACCGTAAAGGCCATATGTATTCAATGAGAGCTCCGGATTAAAGGCGCCTTTGGCTCTGGTTAGCTGGCCCTCACTTTCACCCAGGATATGTTTTTTTAACCGGATGTTGAAATTTCTTTCAAGACCAACCTGTAATACCCTGAATATGGACAGGGAATCATAATTAAAAACATTTTGACTTTCCACAGGTAGGATTCCCGCTACAAGAAGGACTATGATCAGAATGGTCTTTTTCATCGCTCTTTTCACCTGGTTAATTGTAAATTTTCCAATAAAGATTGATCCGGTTCAACAGGTTTATGCAAGCTGCCGTTTGGTTAGTTCTGCAAAGAACCCATTTTTTTCGATGAGCTCCATATAAGTTCCTTGTTCGATCAGTTCTCCTTTATCAAGGACAAAAATCCGGTCGGCATTGATGATGGTACTGAGGCGGTGTGCAATTACAATCCTGGTCGCATTCAGCTTATCAATACTGGAACTCACGACCTGCTGTGTTTCATTGTCAAGAGCGCTGGTTGCCTCATCAAAGATGAGTATCTTGGGGTTGCGTATCAACGCCCTTGCAATGATAATCCGTTGCTGTTGTCCGCCTGATAAGATATCGCCTCCCGGAGGAAGGATGGTGTACATTTTATTGGGAAGACTCATGATTTCGTCAGCACATCCGGCCATCCCAGCAGCCTTCCAGGCATCCTCTTCTGAATATTGCGACGAGCCTGTAATATTATACAGGACTGTTCCCTGCATGATCTTGGAGTTCTGCAATACTACCCCCATCTGATCCCGCACGCCACGTATGTCAAGGCCATTTAGTTCCTTCTTATCGAAAAGGATACTGCCGACATTATAATTTTCAAATCCCAGAAGTAGCCTGATCAAGGTGGATTTTCCTGAACCTGAACTCCCGGTTAACGCTACAAACTGGCCCGGATTAATAGTCAGGTTGAGGTCCTTCAGGCTCCAGTCGGGAGTGTCAGGATATTTAAAACTCAGTTGTGTGATTTCGATGCCGCCGGCAAGTTCACCCGGATCGAGTTTTTCGTTCATGTCTTCAGTATCTGCCTCCAGGATGGGTTGAAACAACTGGTAAGTAGGCTTGATATTCAGCAAAGGCACCGTGACCATAAAAGTTTGGATCATGGCTCCCTGAAAGCTCAGATACGCGCTGTTAAATGCGATAAAATCACCGATGCCGAAGCCGGGCATGCCTGATCTGAAAATACTGTACACCCTGATGAAAATCAGCATGGAAGCAAGCACAGGAAAAGTAACCGTAAAAATACCGGCCACCATGATGAGTATCCTTTTCTGCCGGTAATGGTCTTTTTGCTGTGAATAGCGTTCTGCCCAGATTGAGAATACCTTTTCTTTGCTTCCGGTGACACGTATCTTGTTAATTCCACGGATAGCCATCAGAAGGAATCCCGAGATCATGGCATCCATACGGCGCATGAACACAACATGTTTATAAGCCAGAAGGCTTATGGTGAGCGTAAAGCCGGCGACAACAAAGCCCAATACAAGGGCGAGAAGGGCCAGCTTGAGATCGTAGAAAAACATAAGCGCAAGATAAAAAACCGAAAAGATGCCCGATATCATGGCCCCCAGCACCGTGGTTGACAGAGTATCACGGATACGTTCTATTCCCATGCTGCGCTCAGCCAGGTTACCCGGACTGTAGTTCCTGAAGAAATCGACCTTGAGGGAGAGTATCCTGTCCCATAAGGCAGCCTGGAGTTTGTAACCTGCTTTCCCAGCCATACGGAGAACCGCAATGGATTTGGCAAAGTTCAGCAACCCTATGGTGATCACGCAAATCACCATGATGCCCCCGATTTGCCATAATTCATGTGTATTTCCACCCGGAATGACGGTGTTGAACACATAGCCTCCCACAACCGGAATGAGCAAGGCAAGTAATGCGCCGATGATGCCTATGACCATAAAACTGATGATATCGCGGTATGTGAACTGAAGGGCAAAACGGACAAGATCCTTGCCCTGAATTTTTCCTTTGGGAAAAGGAGTAAAAAAGCTAAAGGCATTTGGATCCAAGAGCTTATTGATGGATCCCTGAACCAGTTCTTTTTTGCGGTTTTTCAGGTCGATCATCCAGTAGCCTGTGTTTCCTTTGGCAATTAGAGCAACAGGGGTCTGGTCGGTTTTGAGGAAACCCAGCATTGAACCGGCATTGTTTGTCCACCAGTGTGGTTCAAGAGTTACCATCCGTGAACGGATGTTTGACGCCCTAAGGACGTTCCAGAGGTAATCATGTCTTATGCTGATACGGTTTCCGGGATCAGCAAATTCGATCTTTTCTTCTTTTCCGATCAGCTGGCAGGTCTGATAAAGCAATATATTTGGATTGGCCGCAGCTTTTGTGCTTCCGTCCTGGTGCTTTTCATCGCCAAAAAGATTATCAGTAGATTTCCCGGAAATAATGGCTTTAAACCGGGTCAGGGCATTAAAAACCGCATTGTTCCTGAATGCATAGGTTTCTTTTACATGAGTAAGTTCAATCTTCTGTTCTGTTGCATAAAGTTTCTTGAGAATGATTACAATCAGCTTATTAAATCCGAACAACGAAGCGAGGAAGTTGTCATTTTTAAGCACCTGGCTTGTTGTTAAAACAGGTTTCTGCACGGCTACGCCAAAACTCATCCAAAGGTTTGATGTCAATGGAAGAAGAGGCATGTCACATGTAATAGGATCGGCAAAATTGTAATAGAGGGGCTTAAGGCCGGAGGCATCAATCCACAACACCTCCTCGGGATGAGAAGCACTGTAACTTTTCAGGGGATCTGTCAAAAATGCAGGCATTGCCATAAGCCCGTTCATGAGTGGTATGGTACCGAGATGGTTCAATCCGGCTGAAATCACGAGGAACCATCTTTCAAACAGATACATGGCATAATCCGGGTTCGCAATAATAAGTTTGTTTAATGAAGCTGAATCAAGTACTCCGATTGTGCAGTTTGTCAATGCATTGATAACCAAAGAAAAGGAATCATTTTCCTGGAAGCCGGGGACAAGAAACGGGGCATTGACACGGAAAAGGAACAACCGCCGGCCCTGTCCTGTGGGAAGTTTTTCAATATAGAAAACGTCAGCATCTCCGGCCTCAAGGTAAAACGCCGGCGTTGTGTCACCATGCAAGGAAAGCACTTTATTACTAAGCAACTGTTCGGTCCTGGAATAAAATGAAGAAATCGCCTGTTGCTCCATATCAATTAAGATTTACCAGTTTAAAATAAATTCCCAGCTGATCTTTGATCATCTCATCGTGGGTGCCACGCTGAACGACTTTTCCTTTATCGAGGACAATAATTTCGTCGCAATCGCGGATTGTGCTTAGCCGGTGGGCAATGATCAGCGTAGTACATCCCCTGCGGCGTATGTTGTTGTCTATGATCTTTTCAGTATTGGCATCCAGTGCGCTGGTTGCCTCATCCATTATAAGAATGGTCGGATTAACCACCAGTGCACGGGCAATTTCGATACGTTGCCTCTGGCCTCCGCTGAGGTTGTTGCCGGCATTGATGAGGATGCCGTTATACCCTCCCGGCCTGGATGAGATGACATCATGAATGCAGGAATCTTTGGTTGCCTGGATGACATCAGGAGTCCCTATGGTATTATTCCACATCGTTAAATTATCGTTGACCGTACCCTTGAAAAGGAATATTTCCTGGTCAACCAGGGAAATTGAGTTTCTGATGACATCCTGGGAAAAGGCTGTACGTTCTTGTCCATCGAAAAGCACCTCCCCCGCCCAGGGCTGATACAAACCTGCAACCAGTTTTGCCAGAGTTGACTTCCCGGAACCTGAACCTCCAACCAGAGCTACACGTTTCCCGGGTTCCACATGCAGCGAAAAATTTTCAATCAGCGGATCGCTGAAACGGTCGTATCCGAAGATGACATTATTAAAATCCAGAAATCCATGCAATTTAGAATTGGCCGGGGTTATGGTTTTCGGGTCATCATTTGCCTCACTTTTAAAATAAATATCTTCATCGGTCGACAAGGCATCCTGGATGGTATTCAGGTTGCTCTTTGCTACCTGGAGGTCACTACCCATGGAAACTACCGACTTTACGGGTCCTGTGAAGTTGGACATCAGGCTCTGGAAAGCAATAAAAATACCAATGGTCATTTCCCCGTAAATAACAAGCAGGCCTCCGAGTGTAATAAGGATGATGGTATTCAGGTTCGACAAAAAATCGGGTAAAGTATCCAACAGGTTGGAGGTAACATTCAGTTTCTGGTCAAATACTACCGCATTGGAAAGGCTTCCCGACCAGAGGCCATAGAAATCGTTTTCGGATCCTGTGGCCTTGATGGTTTCTATCTGCTCCAACCCGACACCTGCAGTGCTGAATGTCCGCTGGTTTCGCTCAAAAAGAAGCTGGTTTAGGGTCGAGCGTTTTTCGGAAATTATACGAAGGACAAAGAGGTTAACCAGGATCACAGAAACACCGATAACTGTAAGAAGAAAATTGTACTGTATCATGACGATCGCATAAAACACGACCGTAATCATGTTTGACATCGTGGATGTAAGTTCGGTTGAAAGCAATGAACCAAGGTCGTCATTAAGCTGAACCCGCTTGAAAATCTCGCCGGGCTGACGAGCCATAAAGAAACGGATTGGCAGTTTCAGAATATGCATCAGAAGTTTCGAGGACTCGACGATGGCGAGTCGAAGCTCTATTTTGACAAGAATCTTCTGCTGAAGGTAAGTCAGGATGCCGTTAAAAAAGAAAAGCCCGGCGATGAGCACCAGCATGGGTTTAAAATAGCTAGGCTGGTTCAGGTTGATAATATCGTCAAAGAAAAGCTTGTTCAGGCCGGCCATTATAATCGCAGGAAGTACAAGTATGGCGCCGCATATCAGAACAAATCCCAGGTCAAACCGGCTTGGTTTTATTCGTGCCCACACCCTGTTAATAAAAACATTTTTGTGTTTATCCGGTTTGAAATCAGGCCCGGGTGTGATGATCAGGACTGTTCCGTCATATATTTTCCCAAGCTCCTGTTCGCTGATTTTCTTTTCTCCCTCATGGGTGTCGTTCAGCAGGTAGAATTCCTTATTATACCCGGTTAAAACACTGTAATACCCTCCATTAATCCCAATGATTAAAGGCATTTGAAGCGATTTCAACTCAGTCACACCACAGCTGCGAACTTCCGAATTAAAGGCATGGGCGATGGCAACTTTCTTCAGCCGGATAGCCGGTATTTTTGAATTGTCCGTTACGCCACATTCCTGGTTCAATGCATTCTTGGCCGGATAACAATGGAAATACGAAAAAACCATCGTAAGTGCAACCGGACCGGATTCATTTTCCCCAATCTGGAGAATGACCGGAATCTTTTTTTTCACACGCTCATTGCTCATTATAAGGTCTCGATTGATTGTGAAGCGGATTATTCGAAATATGATTTGAAAATGGGTATGATATAGTCGATAGGGGGTTTTTGTTTTACAACGATGGAAGCCCTGCAAAGCGTTCCGGTATTAATGACGTATGGAGGTCCCGCTTTATTCGACCATTTGAAGCCGCTTATTGTCGTGGAATCGGATTTAAGACTGATCTTTACCCTGTAGGTTGGGCCTTGCTGTTGAATAAGAGCTACCAGGTCCGGGTTATTTAATTCATCAATGATAGAGTTTGTATTGGAAACAAAATGGTTGACCTCTATAACCTCACCCATCAGCCATCCGTAAAGATTATGATTTACGGTAAACGGTTCTATCATGGCTTGCATACCCGGCTTCACCACGGCATTAGAGTTGAAGGGGATAAAAAGGTCCAGCAAATGATTTTTTTGATTTTCCTTATCCTCAACAACCATCATACGGGTACCCGCATTTACAAAATCGCCGCTCGTGACCGACTTATCAACAATAATACCGTCAACAGGACTGCGCATTATCGTCTGCAGATCATATTCATCCTGAAGGTCAGTAATCTTCTTCATAAGCATCTGGATCTGGCCTCGGTAATCTTCCTGCTTGTATTGGAGCTCATAGTCCCAGGATTGCTGATCAAGCTCATTGGTTTTTACCTTTTGTTCGGTCTGGATATGCTGGTTTTTCGCATTTGATAGTTGATTTTTGGCATCAACGAAGTTTTCCCTCGTGGCAAGTCCTTTATTCCATAGCTCCTGTTGTTGCGTCATCTTCAGTTCATAAAACGAGATCTGGTCCTGAACATGATCAAGCTCTCTTTTGAGCCGTTCCTCCTCCAGGTTGTAAAACCTCATCTTACTGGGATAATCTCTCGAATTTCTGGTCGTGAGTAATGAATACTGTAATTTCAGCACATCCAACTCAGCGTTCAGTTCAACCAGCTGATGCTTGAGTTGGGGCTGAAGAAAGTGAAGCAGGACATCACCTTCTTTTACTTTTTCCCCCAATTGAAAATTGACCTGTTCAATCCCACCCGGATAGAGCGCTATGATTCCGTGAAGGCCTTTTCCGCTAACTATTTCACCAAGTCCGTCAATCCGCTGCGGAATGCTTCCGAATATCCCCCATAAAATAGCGACAAATGTCAGCAGCCCCAAAGCAGAAAGGGAGATCCAATAGCGAGGGCGCGTAATTTTCAACATGCGGTTCATTTCTTCAGGATTGCCTACTGATCCCGAAGGCTTTGATTTTTCTGCTTTATCCATAATTAAATTTGTTGCTGGTTAACAAAAGCCGTCAAAGGCGGGTTGTGGCCAACAAACCGCCTTATATATTTGATTTGATAAAAAACTACTTCATCTTTTTCTTCATATAACTAAATCCCTTCTCTTTTAAATGCTCCTTCCATTCACCATTTTCATCGAGATGGAATTTTTTATGGTGCTCCTGAAAGAGCGCTTTGATTTTGCCTGACATTTTCATTGATGCCCCCGGCATTCCACCTGTGGCGGGTCCCATCAGAGGGATCGAAATTAAACGTTTTTTTTGATTTTCCATGATGTTGATTTTTGATTAGTGAAACATTAATTAAGATTGCTACTTTTCTTGTAATGCGCCAGTCTTATGATTTTGATTTTTTTTGATAATTAAAATGATTCCATATATAAACATGATTGTCGTTAGTGTATTCAGAACTGGGTAATGATCTTGATTTTATTGAAACCTTTCACATCATAGAGATGGATCAGGAATATCCTTAAAAAATAATCTGAAAGATCACGAAGAGCCAGAAATCCGGTCAATAAGATAAAATATCTGAAAAATGGCATTTGACGGTATAATATGCGGCTATTGTCTTTCGGAACACCATGAAGGTCCGCGTAGTCAATGAAAAAAGACATGTCCATCTGCTATTTTTATAAGTTTCAGTAATCATCGTAACTTGATTATATTAACTTTCAAATTTACATAATAAAAGCACATTTAAGTCAATCTTATATAAAATTTTTTACTTGTATTTTGGAATCCCGGGTATGACATAGTTTGTAGGAAGGGGATTACAGTTGAAGAACCAACTGCTTTTTAACAATCATGAAAAGAATTCCTTTCGGGGTAGCTCCTTTTGTATGCCGGTCTCAGAGACAAAGCACTTATTGTCTACCTTTTTCGTCCCGATATTGATTAATCAGTAAATTCAATGATCCAAAAACGCAATTCGAATCCCTTCCATCCCACAGCAGCGGGGTTTCAGTTCCGCTTTTTTTTATCCCTTATTGAACCATCCCTCTCAACTCTTCCACTCCTTCCTGTACAAACAAGAATTCACCTGTTGCAAGAGCGATTGATGAATTTCCATGCTCATCTTCGGTTGCTTTCATGATCTTGATGATATAATGGGTATTGAGGGTAATGGGAGTGTCCATTTCCAGATCCTCTTCGCTTTCTTTCACGATGGTTACAGTGATGAATTTTGTCATCTTGCTAATTGTTGGTTTTTTTATGCCTCCAAAGATAAAACAAATACTATTACAGATAATGAGACAAGGCAATAGGCAATAGGCAATAGGAAAATTGATAATTGATAATTATTTCGCCATTTCGCTTCTATTTCGCTTCTATGTTGAATTCCAAATTTATTTCATAATTTTTTTTATTGTCTTGTTGGAATGTTGATAACTGCAATAGCTAGCCTGTTTTTTGGCCAGTTATCAATATTTCAACAAGAGATAAG
>Ga0224525_1000388_pt1 | contig 20656 bp, 17 predicted proteins | sample CFST100metaG_FD_179874 | JGI IMG/M metagenome (GOLD analysis project Ga0224525, IMG submission 179874) | Peat soil microbial communities from Stordalen Mire, Sweden - C.F.S.T100 | ecosystem: Environmental > Terrestrial > Soil > Wetlands > Peat | place: Sweden: Norrbotten County, Stordalen Mire...
CTTCTTGGATGACCTTTCCCACTGATCATGATGAGCAGCTTCGCCTAGCAAACGAAGAATCTGAATTGTATGAAAAACTCGGCCCTTCTGGAACCCTGGTTTACATGCCTTCTTGTGATCGGCTCACCTACCACAAGGTGAAAACTTTGGTCGAGCATGCGACCAAAGAGATGGCGCGTGTGTACCGCAGGCAAATCGCCGCAGGGCTAAAGATCTATATCAACAATCGTGTTCTGGAAGCTTTCGATCCAACGTACTCCATGTCCAATGCTCGTCACGTCCACTTTCTTGATATCGAGCCCAAAATAAGCCGACTGGCCGTGGCAAAAACCGTTCAAATCCGGCTCAATGAAAAGCAACCGGAAACCGCTCCAATCCAAATCAAAATTTACAAGCTGCCAATTGAAGAGTGGTCGGCACTTTCCCGCAAAACTCTCAAGAACGATCTCCGAATGTTCGATGGTTTAACAGTCAGCATCCTCCGGAACAACCGGGAAGTATTCGCTGGAAGTATGCCCAAAATCACCACACGTCACAGCGTTACAAACTGGTACAGGGTTCAGATCGACTTCCCGGGCGTGCTCGACGAAGCATTCGGTGTTGCTTCCAACAAACAAGGCGTTCGGTGGAAAGGATATGTTGAGGACGCAATCAAAGAAGCGATAGGTGACGACATCACCTCAATGAACGACGAGATTCGCCAGTTTCAAGCTGCGCAGAACGCCCGCAAGGTGCCTGCGAAGCCTAGCATGAGCGAGTTGAAAGCAAGTGAAGCAGATACACTTCAGGCTAAGCCATTGCAGCCGCTTTCTGAGGAAGAACAGGCTCAAATGGATGCCAACCTGAGAGGACTTGCTGTATCTCTGAAAAGAGACGGGGAAACCGATGAGCAGGCATTTCAGCGCATCAAGGAGTCCCAGTACATTATTGCTTTTAAGCATGATCCGTACTGGCCGTTTTATGACGTTGCTTATAAATTCGGGCGCATTATCCTGACGATCAATACAGCCCATGCGTTCTTTACAAAGTTGTATGACCCAGTCAGCAAAATGGGCCTAGCCGCTCCATCAGAGGACGAAGACCATCTGCCCCCCTCCATCACCGATCAGGATGGTCCAACGGTGGCGCTAGATCTTCTTCTGCTGTCGCTGGCGCGGACCCAGAGTCGGCTTTCGAAAGCGAATGAGGAAGCTCACAATCTAATCGAAACCATGAGGAGGGAGTGGTCGGAAGCTTACCGGGTACAAATGGGGTAAACCCAGCAAAACAATGCATTTTTTAACCAAAACTATGCGACAATCATTTACCATGATTTTGGAGTCGATCTGCCCCGCCCAGGCACAGCGTCTTGGGCGGGGGCCATCGTTTCCAGAATCCGAAACTGTTGGTCCGCAAACCACAGAGGTTTGCACAGAAAGAAGGACTCATGCAGGATATCCCGCTTCCGTGGGCAGAATATGCCCGTCTTCAGGCTCGCTCGAGCCGGAATTCCACCATCGACAGCTATAGCTGGGGCATTGAGGAGGAGATGAACCTCTTCGTCGCAGACCCTTGTGCCTACACTTCCATCGAAGAGCACCACCTAAAGCGCCTCCGCGCTACTGCTTCACGCCGCGAACGTTCACGGGCAACCATTCGTAAAGCCCATGAAGCCGAACTGGCACCTAAGCCGATCGATACGGTCCTCTACCTGGAGGCTCGGCAAGCCTTGGCCAAAATTCAATCCCATGTCACTCCTACACAATGGAACTTTCTCTGGGCCATTGGAGAAGGCAAGGATTACGCCAAGGCCAGCGCTAAACACGCCATCAGTGTTGGTGCGGCCAGAGCACAGATGTTTCGCTTTCGCCAGCAGTTTGCCGATCTCCGGCCAGCAGCATAGAGTGCTTGCTGGATACAAAGCAAACCGCCGCTCCCCTTTTAGCCGCATGTTTTGCCAAGCTGTACCAGAGCCTTGATAAGCCATGACGGCACGCGTTTTAACTCGCACGCCACAAGCTTTTATCCAATAAACACAAAGTGCTTCGCGCTTTCCGCCGAAAAATCCCTGTATTTATGCGGTTAGGTGAAGGAACTTAAACAAAATACAAGATGTTGTGGTTTGTAATTGACTTACACAATAGGCAGCGCTACTTTTTAGCCAGCGTAACTCAAGATGGGCAATGGAAAACGCCGCCCAAAAAGGCGGCGTTTGAACCTCAGCCTCTGCCAGATCGCCCTAGGAAAGCACTGACAGTGACTGCTCCTGAACCCAACGAGCGGGCGCAGACTGGTTTGATCTGTAATCATTATCGGCCTGCTCCCGGTTGTCAACAAAAACCTGCAACCCGTTCCCGTTTTACCGAGAACTTCAAGGAGCAACGTAATGAACAACGGGTCTATTACCCTTAACGGCATCACTGATGCCCAGCTCGACACCATCATTCGCGTCAAAGAACAGCATGAAGGCGCAATCAACTTCAACCCCCAACAGCTTCAACCCATCGGAAATACACCCCCCTTCTTTCCCGGTCGGCCGCCGATTCCGGGTCAGCCAATGCCACAGCCACCTCAACCTGTACAAAGTATGTACAACAACGCTGTCGTGAGCTGGCCTTCAGATGAAGGACTTGGTGTAGTTCTTGAGATAATTCACCGCCTTTATCCCAATGGGCCTGTTCCGCCGTTCTCGCCGTTCGTCTGATTAACCAACTCAACAGTTCCGGCGCTTCTTTCGAGAAGCGCCGGAAAACGGAGGCGTAGTGAGCAAACCTAAGAAGTTGTTTATCGAGCAACACGAAAAAGGATGGTCAGTTAAACAAGAACATGCTCAGCGCGCCAGCGCTGTTAAGCCAACGCAAGCTGATGCAATTGAACGAGCCGAAGAAATCAATCCGAATGCGGAGATCCATATTCAGGGGCTGAATGGGAAATGGAGAAAAAAGAATCCCTTCGATCCCGATTAAAACGCCCAAGCTTAGGTTTTCTCCGCAGGTTCACAGATTTTTGTCTACCTGATTCGGGACCAAAATAATTTTGGCCATCCAGCCCGCGTGCCGCTGACGCAGTGCTTTCGGCAGCCCTGACACACAGCCCGGTTGAGCTGCTCCGCATATATCTTGGGCAGGTGGTTTTTAGAGACCAATACCAAGGCCCGGTCCCTGCTCGTGCCGAGGCGCGATCTCCTGTTGTTGCGGCATGATGGATTGCTCGGGCACATGGGCGCTCTCGTGGGAAACGTCATGCCCCAGCGCGGCAGGCAACTTCTCGCGGTCGTTGGTGAAAATCTGCGCATCGTGCGCCCCGCGCGAGACGGAGACATAGGCCATGCGGTTGTTGAGCAGATCCCGCGCGCCCAGCTCGGTATCGACGTTGATTAAAACCCGCTCTGCGGTCTGGCCCTGGCTGGAATGGCTCGTGACCGCATAGCCATGATCGAGATGCGGATGCTGGCGCGGATCGAGCGAGACTTCGCGGCCGCTGTCCAGCTTGAGGCTCATCCGCCCGTCCCGGCCGATATTTTCGACGACCCCCAGCTCGCGGTTGGCCACCTTCAGGTCGTTGGCCGGCGCGGTGAACTGGATGCGATCCCCCACGGAGAAATTGCGCGGCTCCTCCCGATAGACGGAAACTCCCTGCTGCCGGCGTGGATCGTAGCTCCGCGCCGTGCCGTCTCTCAGCTCCACCGTCAGCCGGTTGTTGGGCGCGTCGATCTCTTTCACCCGCGCGTACTCGCCTTTTCCGATGCCGGTTTCCTTCGACGCCCGCGAGTAGCGCAACACGTCGCCGGCGTCGTACCGCGCGGCCCAGGCGCGGTCCGCACCGGTGAGATCCTGGCGCGGAACCAGCGTTTGCACGCCGTGCTCTTCCGTGCCGACAAGGCCCCGCCCCTGCAGCTTGATGTGAATGGCCCGGTTGATCTCCGCGCGGGAGCGGTTGTCGGGCGAGACCACCAGCGTGCTCTCCGGCGATCGCGCGTACTCGCGCGCGATCGCCGTAACGCGCTCGCCCGGGTCTTTCACCTCGTGGACGCGGCCTTGCCGCTCCAACCCCTGTACGGCTTTCCCCACTTCTCCATGCGCAAGCTGCTCGACCACCTGTTTCAGCTCCGGGTCTTTCTGGCGAACGATCTGCTCCAGCTTGACAGTCTTCATGCCCGCTTCCTGGAGTTGCGCGAAGGGCCGCCCGGCCTCGACCGCCTCGTGCTGCCGACGGTCGCCGACCATCAGAACGCGGTCATTCGGATGAAGCCGGTTCATAAACTCGTGGATTTGCTTGGTGGAGGCGAGCGAGGATTCGTCCAGCACGTAAAGCCGCCGCGCCCCGGTGTCCGGCCCCAGCCGGCGCGCCAGTTCCTTTTGCAACGTGGAAGTTTCGATACCAGCTTCGGCCAGCTTTTGCGCCGCGCGGGATGTGGGCGCGAAACCCTCGACCTTGTACCCTTCCTCCGCCGCGCCTTCGCGGATCACGGCCAGCGTCGTCGTCTTGCCCGTGCCGGCGAGACCGTCCAGACCGACGACCTTCTCGCGTGAGAGAAAGATTTCATCGACGGCCTGGCGCTGCCCGGCGTTCAGCTCCGGATGGCGGTCCTCGGCGGCGATGCGCGCCTGAGGCGAAACCAGCATCGGGTCGTCGTAGCCGCGCCGGTTGCCCTCCTCGATGCGCGCGACGATTTCCCGCTCCATGCCGGCCATGGCGGCGGTCGTGTACCGCCGGCCGGCTCCGGCATGATCGACCTGGCGGAATTCGCCGGCCTGCGCGCGGCACTCGAACTCCTGCCGCACCTGGGCATGGGTCGTTTCGCCCATGCCGCGGTTGAGCGCCGCCTCCAGAATGTCGCGGCGGTTCTGGACCGCGGAACGCTCGAAGAGATGCTCGCGGGCATAGGTCACGGCCCGCTGCGCCGCCCCCGTGCTTCGATTCATGTCGGGCTCATATGCGTGCCGCTGTCCGTGCTCGCGGGCCTGGGCCACTACCTTGTCGGCCTGATGGCCGAACTGCGCGGCCAGCTCGCGGTGCCGCGCTAAAACCTCCTCGGGCGAGAGTAGCTCCTTGCGGTCACGGGTGCGGTGGGCCGCCACCTGGGCGGCTCCAGCGCCGTCGAGCCCCTGCTCGCGGAGATGGTCCTTGATCTGTTCCCGGCGCGGGCTGGACGCCTCTAGATACTCCTTCGTATAGCCCTTGATCTCCGGCTGCCCGTGCTTGCCGCGCTCCAGCTCGTAGCCCAAACCCTGCAACCGCGTGGCCAGCTCCGCGCGGTAGACGCTGGTCACGTAGTGCTGCGAAGCGAAGATTTCGTGCGGCTGCAAGGCGCGGGCCTGGCCGTTCGCCCGCTCGGTGACGTTGAAGATCACCGCATGGGTGTGGAGCTGCGGCGCCGCGTAGCCCGCTACGGGCCGCGCGGTGTCGTGCTCGAAGGTCGCGGCGGCGAACTTTCCCGTCGTCTCCGGCGCATGGACATTGCCGATGCGCGCCTGTGTGTACCGCTCCAACTCGGCCAGAGCGGTGCGCACGCTCTCCCGGTGGGCCACCCGGACGTTTTCGTCGCCGCCCACAAGGGCGGTGAGCGAAACCGACTTCGGCGCGGAAAAGGTCGCATCCCAGCCCGCCCGATGCTCGACGCTGGTCACTTCCCGGCCGTTTTTGCCGTCGTAGGTCCGTTGGGGCTGATGCCGGATGAGCTGCTCCCCGGTATCCGGGTGCTGGCCCTCGCTCAGCCTGGCAAAGTGCTCGGAACCGACTTGTCCCTCTAAGCCCCACTGCCGGGCGAGCTGCCCTTGCCACTCGCTGAACCCCTGCTGGTCGCGGCTCCAGTAGTTCTGTTCCTTGGAGACAAACTCGCGCTCATGATAGCTCTGCGCCTGGCCTGCCGAAAGCGGTTTGGAAATTGTCAGCATGGGTGACACTCCACTAAGAGGAAGTTACCTCGGTCCGATATGATGCCGAGGGAGGAATACAAGACATGGACGTTTCGATCAAGTCGTTCGATGTGGCAATGGATGTTAAGAACAAGGGCATCGAATTGGAAATACATGAACCCAACAATGGAGCGAAACTCGGGAATTTGGTTGTCACCAAAGCCAATCTCATTTGGTGCCAAGGCAAGACACAACCCGTAAACGGAAAGAAGATCAAGTGGACCGACTTCATCGAAATGGTGAATGCTGTTTCCGCACCTGCGAAAAAGACAGCCGCGAAAAAGGCTCCTGCCAAAAAGCCGCGCGCGAAAAAGGTTGCGAAAAAAGCGACTGTCAAGCCCATTGCTCCCGCGACCGAATCAATTACCGAATAGGTCTACCTCAGTCGATTCCCTTGGATTCATCCCACACATAAGCCTTTTTGGACTGAACGGCCGGCGGATCGGCGAACGGAAGCGCGGCCTGGGCTGGCTTCCGGGGCAGCTCCGCCGGAACCGCCGGCATCGACAGCGCGGGCCGGGGCGCGAGCGCCGGCATCCTGCGCTCGATGAAATCCGGCTGCCCGCCGCGCTTCTTCGCCAACTGAAAGCGGACCGGCACGACTTGGTTCTCCCGCTTGATGAACGCGCGCAGCGGCTCCAGACCGGAGATTTCCGAAGCCATGATGAGCGGCTTGGTGGCAATCTCCATCGCATAGGACTTTTTGCTGGACACGAGCCCCATGCTGCGCGATTCCTTCAGCCGCTCGACCTCGATCTCGCCGATGGCCTCGGAAACCCACTTGGCCGCGCGCGGCTCGGAGGTCTTGAAAAACACCTTGGTCGCGGGCTGCGAAAGCATCGCCTCGGCGTCCTGGCCGTAGCGTTTTTCGAGCTGGCTGCGGCCCTGGAAGCCCAGCACAACCGGGTTTCCGTACTTGCGGTTTTCGGTGACGGCGGTGTGGAGCTGGGGCAGCTTATGCAGGCTCGCCAGCTCGTCCAGAACGAACCAGACCGGGCGCGCGGCCTGGTCCGCGCAATAGCCCATCATGCGCAAAATGAACAGGTCCAGCCATACCGAATGAAGCGGCAAAATCTTCTCGCGGTAGGCCGGCTGCGAAGTCAGAAATACCCAGCGCTTGCGCTCGGTGTACCACTCGGCCGTCGCGAAGGTTTTTCCCTTCGTCTCGTCCCATTCGGGCAACAGTTCCAGACAATCGGCCACCATGTTCAAGCTCGAAAGGACGCCCGCGCGCTGCGCCGGTGCGCCCGGATCGAGCAGGGCCGCCAAGGGCGTTCCCTTCACCATGCGCTCGATCCTTTCCGGCTCGGCCATCCACTTCAAAATGTCCCTGGGCTGCGGCTTTTTCTTCAGCAGATGGGCCAGCACCCGGCGCGGCCCGTCGGTGAAAAACTCCTTCTCGTATTCCTTCTCCGGCAGGAACGCGGCGGCGATGGCCGTGGCCGTTTCGTCGCGCTCGACCTCGTCGCCCAGCCCCCAGTACGGACACCTGGCGTCAATCGGATTCAAGATCAGATCGCCGCGCGCGGGCGAGTAAAACTCGCCCACAAAATCCATCGCCGGATCGTAGACGATGGCGCTCTCACCCCGCTCCTCGACCTGGCGAAGAATCTGCCGGATGGCGGAAGACTTGCCGCTGCCGGTGTCACCCATCAGCAGGATGTGGCTCGACTCCAGCCGGCGCGGAACCCGGTAGCCGGGGCCGAAAGGCAGCCCGTCGAACGGCGGGCGCTCGAAACACAGCCGGAATTGGATTCCGTTCTCCCTGGAGGACAGCTTCAGCCATGCCGGGCGACACAGCTCCGGGCCTTTGGTGCGCCGCCCGTGGCGCTCTTCGTGGTGGGATTGCCCCCGCCTCAAGCTGAGAATTCCCAGCAGCACAAGCGCCGCCGCGAAGCCCCAAAGAATCCCCCGAAAGACCTTTTCCGGAGAATTGATATTGACCCCGAAGCGAGCCAGCCAGATCGGAATGACCAGAAACACGGGAAGGACGAAAACGACGGCTAGGGGCAGAACAATCAGAAGCCAGAGGGGGCGGCGCGGGAACCGCAGCGGGCGGCTCACGGCCGGTCTCCGGTCTGGTTTGCCTCCTGATCTCCCTGGGCGAAAAACTTCTCCAGCATCTTGCGCGCCGTCTGGAGTTTCCTGCGGTCGGCCGTGTCGCGGATTTTAAGAACGGTTTCGGGCAGCAGATCGACGCCGTCCCGCCTGGCCTCCGCCGTCGCGTGAAACAGGGTCAGAAGCATGTACCGAGTGGCGGCGACTTCGGAAAGCAACAGCTCGACGGGGTCGGCCGGGCGCTGCCGCGCGGAGTTCAAAACCAGCTCGCGGAACCATTCGGCCAAGCTCTTGCCGTCGCGCTCGGCGGCGGCCTCAACCTCGGCCAGCTCCTCGGGCGTGATCCGCGTGGCGATGGTTTTGGTGCGGAAGCCGGGCTTCGCCTCTTCGCTCGAAGAGGCGTCGGAAGCGGCCGGAGAGAGCGTGCGGGAAGAATTCATGGGGAGCCCGCCTTGCAAAATAGATTGCTCCCGGAGGCTCAAACAGTCAAGAACTAATTTTCTTCGTTTACGTTCAAGTCTTGCTGAATCAACACGTTTACGCGATAATGCGCGCCGCGTTTACACGCGCAGAGCCGGCCGGACAGGATGAATTCGCCGAACGGATAAAGCATTGATTGCAAACACGTTTTCATATGTAAACGCCGGGGCGATTTTCGGTAGCGCCGCAGTTCCCATTCGGGGGTGATGTGTCAATCATTCTGCCGCTGCAAAGCAGCGTAACGGCATTTCCTGGCTACTGAAAGCTTGAACAGGAGCCACTTTCTGGCTGCCTGGAGGATAGATGAAAAACATCCGTGACGGCTCATACCAGTTCAGGTATAATCATGTAGTGCAGACATCAGAAAAGCCGCTGATCTGGATCGGGAGCAGCAAGAAGGACTTGATGGGGCTTCCGGTAAGCGTGCGGAAGTTCTTCGGCCATGCGCTGAATTTCGCTCAGTGTGGCGAGCAGCACGACGCGGCGAAGGTGCTGAAAGGCTTCGGGGGAGCCGGAGTTCTGGAAGTGGTCGAGGACGATACGGCAGGAACTTACCGTGCCGTCTACACGGTTAAGTTCAAAGAAGCTGTGTTCGTGTTGCACTGCTTCCAGAAGAAGAGCAAGAGCGGCATTTCGACGCCCAAAAAAGAGATGGAAATCATTCACGCCAGGCTGAAAGCGGCCTCGGCGGTGGCACAGGAGATACGAGATGGGCAATCGCAGCATTGACGGTATCGAAGTAGAAATCAGCTCCGGCAATGTCTTCGCAGACCTCGGTCTGCCCGACGCCGAACAGCTCAAGATCAAATCCGGCCTGGTCGTGGAAATCACCCGCGCTATCCATCGCTTCGGCTTGACTCAGGAAGAAGCGGGCCGCCGGATGGGCATTTCGCAAGCCAAGGTCTCCGGCCTACTGCGCGGGGATTTTTCCAACCTATCGGAACAAAAGCTGATGGGGTGCCTGAACCGTCTTGGATACGATATTGAAATCAAGTTGATTCCGGTGGTGAAGCCTGTCGGTCATCGTTCTCTAGCAGTAGCCTAACGGCACCTGATTCCCTCACTCCGGCCGGTTGGCTGGAGTGAGGGCGTCGAGGATCTGGCAAGCGGTTTTCTGGACGATTTCGAGCGAAGCCATGAGGGTGTCGGCGTTGCCGTCATAGAGACCGATATAGTCGCTGGAACTGGAGCCGCAATCGAGCCCCAACCCGGAGCATACGGCGAAGGCTACCGCCTCAGCTTCGGTCTCGCGGACGGTCTTTGTGGTCCCGGTTCGACGGTCGGACTTGTGCATGGATTCATGCGCGTATTCGTGCGACAGAGTGGCCAGAGTCTCGGCCTCCGAGTAACCGGGAGCGAGCAGGATTCTGCCTCCGCAACTGACGCCCAAAGCCGGCGCGATGCCATCGGAAAACTCGACGGTAATTCCCTGCTTCCGAACAAACTCAAACAGCGCGTTTAAGTGCCCGGTAGCGTCCCCCTGGACGCCGGGGGCGGAGGGAAGACTTTCGCCGTCGGTCTGCTCCAGATCGAAGACGAAAACGGTTCTGAATCCGTAAACATGCGTTTGCTCTTTCCGCCCGTCTTCGGGTTGGTCCTCGTCGGCTTTTTTCTTGCCGACGATAGGGGCGAGAATCTTGATTCCCTTCTCCCCTTTGCGAACGTGTCGGCCAAGGGAAAGCCACGTTTTGAAACCGCATACATGGGACGCGGCCGGGCGCTGTTGGGCGATCAGCAAAACGTTGTTAAGGGAATACCGATGAAACCGTCCCATGACGCGGAGATAGTCGGCCATGGCTTCGCTTCTTCCCTGCCGGAGAGCATCGAGCAGCCTGTCGGCGGCGGCGGAAACGATCTGCTGAGTGGAAGGCTTTTGCGTTTGGTACTGCGCTTGAAATGACATATTTTTGTCCCCTTTGTTCGGAAACGCTCGAAGCGGTTCTTCACAAAAGCGCAGCGGACCGCGAAGAGATTTCCGGACAAAGGAGCAGAGCGAGGGGAGGTACGGCCGCTCGGACGGAGGTAGTCAGGCAGCCGGCGTGACAGAAAGCACGATCCTGGCGCGACGGATGCAAGACCCGAACGGACGGGGAAGCGCGCAAGCGCGGGCGGCCGGACCGGACTGAGCGGAAAAAGCCGCCGTAGGCCACCGCTGCTTTTCTGTTTTGGACAGCGATAGAGCGACGGATTCATAACCCGTAGGCCAATGGCAAACGCCCACAGACCGAATTCGGATAGGGAAAGGGTAGGCCGAATGTCTACGGGCTCGTCTACGTGGCTTTCTGTTCGGTCTCGCATGGCTCTACATTGAGTTGTGGAAGTTGGATCGACCCCACCCATTCACAGCAAGTTTTTTGTATTTTGGCGGGGAGGGTGTGGGAGGGGCGCTCAACGCCCTCCCACCGTATGCGAGCGTAGCTCGCTGATCGCCTCGTAGAGGCGCACCTTAAGTTTGCGGGGAGGTTTGGAGGGGCGTAGCGCCCTCCAATGAATGTGTAGCAGGTCCGTCCGAAGGACGCTCCTTTTTCTGCGTAGCGAAGCGAAGCAGCGGCGAATCTTGGAGTTCTTCACAGTTTTGGGAAAGCTAACTACGAAAAAAGCTATTTATCTATCTATTTAAAGGGGGGGGCGTTTCACCGTACTAAAACAGCAAATAGGGGGGGCGTTTCACCGTATATAGGGGGGGCGTTTCACCGTGGAAAACTTTCAGAATTCAGAGGCTTTTCAACAGGGGGGGCGTTTCACCGTCCCCCTTCTGCCTTGCTGCTCACTGTGTTTTCTGGGGTACTGCAAGGCGGCTGGCATGAATGGTAAAGCCACCTTTAGCCTTCGTGATGATGAGACCGGGGTACACCGTCGCAATCTTACGGAGCGCGGCGTTGGCTTCCTTCTTGAAGTCCTTGAGGTCCCCGTAGTCGGTGCCAAGCTGGCGGCTCAACTGCTCCCAGGAAATGAATTGCGGGGGCAGTTTCTTTTGCACAATAACGAAAGCGCGGTAAGAGATCAGCGCGTAAAGATCGAGGGCTAAAGGCGAACGTTTCAAGGCCCGGAGAGCCCGCATATCGACGGGGACGGGCGAAGCAAGCACTGCACTATAAAACTTCTCGCCTAGTTGAATCCAGCTTTCCCAAAGTGAGGTCTGGTCGGGATGAGGATGCCACCACAATTCGCCCTCTGGCGCTACCGCCATGTCGCGCCACGCTTCGCCTGGCGCGCCCGATGGATCAGCCCCATGCGCTTGAAAACTGATGTGGCACCGGAACAAGCGGCGCATTTGCTCTTTGAGGCGTTTGCTGTCGCTGCGCTTCCCTCCCCCGGTGTTCGGATTGAGACCAACGGCGCGGATAAACTCGTTGAGACTACGGCCCAAAATAAGGCGGCGGCTCTTCGTCCGTACTGCTTCGGTAATGGCCCAAAATAAGAGCAACCGGGGGATGCTTCCATACGGGTAGCCGATGGATTGATCTTTGTCGCCATCCCATCCGGGTTGAATGACAAGGGCGCTATTGCCAGTGCGCCGGAGCCACCGTGGGGCGCTGTCGCCAGGGTCGCTGTGTGGAAGAGTGCAAAGGACAAGCTGACGCGCGATAAAGGCACGTTCGGCTGCGTCCGGCTCCGCTTGAATAGCTAACGCGGCGTCAACAAGTTCAAGCTGTGCGCGACTGGGAGGTTTGAATTTCTTCGCAAGGGTTTTCATCAGGGGGATTTCTCCCACCTGGGCAAGCCCGCTCTCTCCGCGCTTCACTGCCGTGTCTTTCGCCATGCGCTCAGACTCCCTGAGCTATAGCGATATAGCACTATATTGCTATATCGCTATAGCTCTCCACTGTAAGGCTGTGGCTTGCCGTACTTCGCGCAAAGGTCGTTGATCGCCTCACCGAGCAGTTGCTTGAGGTTTCTGCCAGTGTTCTGCGGTTCGGCCTGAACGAGCAACAGGGCGCGGCGTACTTCAGGTGAATAGTGACCGCCAATCAATACCGTTGCCGGCGCAATCTTGGCTCTCACGGCTGCTGGCGCTGCCGTGGCTGTAGCTTGTTGCGATTGATGTCCTGCTGCGGCATTAAGCCCTGCGGCTAATGTGCTTTTCTTCACGGCGTTCCTCCTTCATGGCTATAGCAATATAGGAATATAGCTCGCTCATTTCCAGTGCGGCCTTTCCCTTGGGATCAAACTCGGCGGCGCTCTGGCCAATATTCCCGGCGTCACCATGAGCGGCACGGGCAAAGATCACGACCGGGCAAACGGCGAAGCCCTGCTTGATCGCTGCCTCTTGGGTTTCTGTGTGGCGCTTTCCCTGTACCGGTGCGCGATTGACCAACACGGCAGAGGGTGGATTTCCGGCCAGCGTCAATACGTCCTTGAGGCTCCCAAGCGTTTCAATGTCGTATAGCTGCGGCTGAATGGGCATCAAAACGAAGTCAGCGGCCTTGGCGGCGGCTATCAGTGCATCCGTACTCTTGCCGGGAGTGTCGATGATGGCAAAGTCTGCGCCTCCCTTGGCGGCGGCTGTAAGCACCTGACTCAATCGTGAAACCTGGCAGGAGACAACAGCAGGCGCTTCCTTGCCTCTCCGGTCGCCCCAATTTGCAGCGGTCGTTTGCGGGTCAAGGTCGATCACGGCAACAGAATGGCCTGCCAAAACAGCTTCTACAGCTATTCCTAGCGCCGTTGTCGTTTTCCCGTTCCCGCCTTTTTGCCCGATGATCGCTAAAACGTGCATGGTGGCTCCCTCTACGGCTACAGGGCTATAGGACTATAACCAGATACGACTATACGAAGAGCAGTTCAATCTTGCAAGCAAGATTGAAGGACTGTTCTTGGACCGGAACCAGGCAAGACACGGCAGCAGTAGAGGTAAAAAAACGAAATCCGCCAGAGAAAATGTGCCGTACAAGTTCTAAACGTTGGTTTAGACTTGTGCAGTCCTTTTAGAAACCACCATGATGGTGTAGTGTGGTGCATGTACCGACGCACCGGTTCGGAGATTCTTCATGCCTGCTGCGGCCTCAACTAAAATTGCTGAAAATCCAAGTCATAGGCTTTCTGTGAGCCTGACAGGCGAGCAGTATGAGCACCTTGCTGCAATAGCCGCAAAAAACCACGTTTCTATTGCATGGGTCGTTCGAGAATCGATTGAACGCTCACTGAAAGACGACATGCCACTGTTTCATATTCTGGATTTCTCATCATGAAGCGATCTATTTCCATTAGTGATCCCGTTACCAAGTCAAAGCGCTCTTCTGCGAGAGGGCGATTCACAGACCTTGATACGGATAAGCTGCGCGGCGGCTACTACACATCGGCCGAAGTGGCAGACTGGCTGTGCGCTTGGGCGATTCGATCCCCCGATGAACGCGTACTGGAACCGAGCTGCGGAAATGGCGCTTTCCTGGAGGCCGCTGCCCGACGTTTTAATGCGCTCGGTTTAACCGGCTCCACACTAGCCAATCACCTCAAAGGCATTGAGATCGTCGGTGCTGAAGCTGATTGTGCCCGCGCTAAATTGCGCGGGCCTGTTGGTTCGCGCGCCCGTAAGGTGGTAGAGACTTCTGATTTCTTCGGTTGGTGGCAAGAAAACAAGCAGCCGGGATTCGATGCCGTAATAGGTAATCCCCCATTCATCAGGTATCAGACCTTCCCTGAGCCGCATCGTAGCCGAGCTATGGCTATTATGACTAGCCTTGGGCTTTCCCCCAACCGATTGACAAACATATGGGTCCCATTTGTGGCCGCCGCTGTCGCCAGCCTACGCCCTAACGGTCGAATGGCTCTGGTACTTCCGGCTGAACTGCTTCAGGTGAGCTACGCTGCGCAGCTACGGTCATTTCTCACCGATCGTTTTTCCCGCATAGATATTGTAGCGTGTAACGAACTCTTCTTTGAAAATGCCGAGCAGGAAGTGGTGTTGTTATTGGCGGATGGCGCGTTACCTCTATCTTCAGAAGCCAATACTTGCCGTGTGACCCTAACCGAGGCACGCACACTAGCTGAGATTACTGACCGGTTGCCTTCACTTGTTCTTGCGGACGCGCGACCAAAGACTGTTCGTCATGATAGCGAAAAATGGCTGAAATTCTTCTTGAGTGAGCGGGAAATAAGCTTTATGCGCGAGCTGCGCGACTCTTCAGTAACAACGAATATGTCCACACATGCCAGCATTAATGTTGGTGTCGTGACGGGAAATAATGAATTCTTTGTTCTGACCACCTCCCAAGTTATCGAGCTGGGTCTTGGCGAATACACAACGCCTCTAATTTCTAAATCGGTACAGCTCAAGGGGGCACGCATTCGCAAGACCGATTGGAACGCGATGGCTGCCGCTGGAGACCGCGTTCACCTCTTGCATCTTGGTCCGTTCAATGATGAGAAACCATCTACAGCACTCGCCCACTATATAAAGCGTGGTGAAACCAACGCCATTCATCATGGCTATAAGTGTTCCATCCGCGATCCTTGGTATGCTGTACCATCCGTTTGGACACCGGACGGTTTCAGCTTCCGCCAGATTTATGACTTTCCCCGCATGGTTCTTAATCAAGCTGGAGCAACTTCCACAGACACCATTCACCGCATAAGTTGTAAAGCAGATAAACCGGAGCGCGTCATTGCCAATACATATTCTTGGCTGACCGCAGCATCGGCGGAAATAGAAGGCCGAAGCTATGGTGGTGGCGTGCTTGAATTAGAGCCGACGGAAGCCGAACGCCTTTTAATGCCGGCAAAGTTGAACGGGGCCATGCCTCTAGCCGAATGTGACCGGCTGACCCGCGCGGGTCGGCTGGATGAAGTTCTGGAGCACAATGCAAGCGTCGTTCTCATGGGCCATATGGGGCTGTCTCGAGGGGATACTTACCTGTTGCGGGATATCTGGAAGAAAATGCGCGACCGTCGCCTCGCCCGTCGGCGTCGTGGCCAGGTAGTGGAAGAAAGAGTGTGATGGAAGATCCTATAAAAGCCGCCGCGCGCGCACGTGTTGCTGAGTTGGTCCGAAATTTTCAGCGCAATGAAGCTGATTATCTCCGAACAGACTACAACGAAACCCAAGCCAGAACTGATTTCATTACGCCATTGTTTGAGGCGTTTGGATGGGATGTTCATAACAAGCACGGTCAGTCCTCGGCGCTTCGTGAGGTTATCGAAGAAGCAACCGTAGAAGTGGGTGAGGAACGATTTTCCAAGAAGCCTGATTATGAGCTGCGCTTGGCTCAGCAGCGAAAGCTGTTTGTTGAAGCGAAAAAACCGAGTGTGCGGATTGATCATAGCCGAGATGCCTGTTTTCAGACCCGGCGCTATGGCTTTTCGGCCAGCCTGCCTATTGCCGTTCTCACCAACTTTCGTCAGCTCGCGATCTATGACTGCTTGACAGCCCCAAGTGATACCGACGAGGCGAATGTAGCCCGGCTGTCACTGATTGAATATGAAGAGTTCGAAACAAGATTTGATGAACTGTGGTCTCAGTTATCACGGCAAGCCGTCTATTCGGGCGAGTTTGATCGGCGTTTTGCGGTTGATGTCACCCGACATGGTGCAGCACAGTTTGATGATTTTTTCTTGGGACAAGTGAGGTCCTGGCGCGCTCGACTGGCCGCCGATATTCACGCCAACACGCCCGGCTTGACGTCAGTTGAGCTGTCCTATGCAGTGCAGCTCTTCCTTTCCCGTATCGTGTTTTTGCGTATCTGTGAAGACCGCGACATTGAACGCTATAAAACCCTACAAACGCTCCCTGTAGCCAATACATTTGCCGCACTAACAGCGGAGCTACGCCGCGCCGATCAATTCTATGATTCCGGTCTGTTTGACCTGCTGGGGGATGCCCGTTTGGGCATTCGCATCAGTGACGATGTTCTGCACGGCATCATTGCCGAGCTGTATTATCCGCAAAGCCCATATACCTTTGCCGTAATCGAAACAGAGGTTTTGGGCGAAATCTACGAACAATTTCTCGGAGAGGAAATCACCGTCACCGGTGGAATAGTTGAGATTGTCAACAAACCGGAAGTCCGAGAGAGCGGCGGCGTCGTGCCGACGCCGCGCTATATTGTTGATGCCATTGTCCAGCGCACGCTTTTACCCGCATTAGCGGGCAAAAGTCCAGCAGATATAGCCAACTTCACCGTTGCAGACATTTGTTGCGGTTCCGGCGTCTTCCTGCTCGCTGTCTATGAATTCCTCATTGATTATTATTTGAGTTGGTATCTTGGCCACAATCGCTCTGACCATAACGGTCACACCATCTATGAAGCCACTGCTGGACAGTGGCGGCTAACCTTCGAGGAAAAGCGACGCATCCTACTGGCGCACGTGCGGGGAGTCGATATTGACACCAACGCAGTGGAGGTTTCCCGCTTCAGCCTGCTGTTGAAGCTGATTGAGAACGAGACGGCTGCTGGATTGCGGGATTTTGTCACTCGTCAGGGGACCCCAGCCTTACCAGCGCTTGATGAGACAATTCGCTCTGGCAACAGCTTGGTCAGTCAGGCTGAATGGGCCACCGCTTGTGGACCGATGCCTACGGCGTTGATTGAAAAAGTAAACCCCTTCACATGGGAAACAGAGTTTTCGGCTGAGATGGGACGTGGGGGGTTCAATGTGATTGTGGCCAATCCCCCATATATTCGCATCCAGAACATGACCGCATACTCTCCACAAGAAGTAGTGTTCTACAAAAAAGCAGCCTCACCTTATTCAACGGCCCACCAAGATAATTTCGACAAATACGCTTTGTTCATTGAGCGCGCCTTGCATCTCTTGCAACCGGATGGCCGCTTGGGGATGATAACACCGCACAAGTTTATGACCACTCACGCCGGGCACGCTTTACGCGAGTTACTTGCTGCTGGAAGGTTCCTGGAAAATGTCATTCATTTCGGGGTACAGCATGTTTTTGGGCGGCAAGTGCTGAACTATACATGCATCTTGGTTATGGATCGGCGCGGCCTGGATATCGTCCGGGTTGAGCGAGTCAAGGATCTGGAAGCTTGGCGCTATGGCGGAGCTGGAGCGATCACCGATATTCCGGCAGACACCTTGACTGCAGACAATTGGCAATTCGCTGATGAGGACACGCGCACCTTGTTCGAGCGTATTCGCACCGCTTTTCCTGCGCGTCTGGACCAACTCGCGGAAATTTTCGTCGGCGTGCAGACCAGCAAAGATGATCTTTATATCTTCGAAGCTGTAGCGGAGACGGAAACGACGCTTTCACTGCGTTGGAATGGGCGAGACTGGCCCATCGAACGAGAGATTTTGCGGCCCTGCTTGATGGACGCGCCGCTTTTGGCCTTTGCTCGGCCAAAACCAAATACCTGGATGATTTTCCCTTATGAGTTGATCACTGGCGGCCATCGTGGTACCAAGGCTCGTCTAATTTCTCCAGCAAATATGCAGACGCGGTTTCCTGGCTGCTTGGCTTATCTAGGCGCACGCCGTGCCGAACTGGAAGCCCGTAGCATCACCGGCGGAGCCGTGGGAGAACGGCAATTTTATCAATTTGGCCGTTCTCAGAGCCTCGTCAAATTCAACAGTCCGAAGATCATCCTACCCGTTCTTTCGGTTGAACCGCGCTATGCCTATGACGACAGCAACATCATGGTTACAGGTGGCGGTAACGGCCCATATTACATGGTTAGACCTCGTGACGGCATGGGTGTCAGCAATCACTTTCTGTTGGCCGTTCTCAATCACCCTTTGAGCGAAGCGTTCATAAGAACCAATACAAGCCTATTCCAGGGAAGCTACTATTCTCATGGCAAGCAGTTCATTGAAAATTTGCCAATACCCGTTCCAACCGATGCGGAGCGCATCGCCATTGAGGAGTTGGTACAGCAGATGATTGATGCTCTGGCCGCCATTGAGGCAGCGCGTACCCCTGACGAAATCACACGGCGAAAAAGGCAGGCTGAGAATTTGCGCGGGCAAATCGAGGAGCGCGTTACAACCCTTTTCAATCTTTCCCCCACCGATATGGAGGTTGTGCGTGCCGTACCCGTGCCTGTTTGAAATTTTTAGCTAGCTAATTAAGTGACGAAAACTCTCCAACCTGCCGATGTGGTCTGAAAAGCCAGCATCTTTTCCCCGTGAGGCCGGGAAGGGAAATTTTCGATACTGAATACCACCGCCCGTTTTCGGGTGCTACCTCATAGACTTCACCCTGACAGATTAGCCATGGACGTACGCATTTTCCTGCTTCGTGAACAAGCCCCCCTCCATGCCACAATTATCTTCTCCAACGCGTCCACGGAGCGCCCGGTAGGGGATAGGTATCCGCCTTTGCTTCTTGCGGCAGCCTCAGATCAGTATTCGCTCGACCTCATCGAGGCTCATCTCGTCGTTACGCCGATCATAGAGCTGTGTTGTCCGGGTAGAAGCGTGGTTGGCCATAGCGGCGGCCTTCTCCAGCGTGCCGCCGTTCTTCAAGTAGGCTGTGATGCCGGTAGCCCGGAAGCTGTGGTTGCCTATCTTGGTCTTGATGCCGGCGGCCGCTGCCCGCCGGCGAATCATGGCGTAGGCATTGGCCTGGGGCAGGGGAGTGCGGGTGAGTTGGCCAGTTCCACGGCCGATCGTGCGGAACAGCGGCCCCTTGGGATCTGCTGCTAGGCCTGCACCCTCGATGTATTCGTGGAGAACCTGTTCGAGATTGTGATGGCAGGGCATGACGTGCTCCTTGCCGCCCTTCTCATGCAGCCGCACGCAGAACCGCCGGTTCTGCGTGAATACGTCCTCAACCCGCATTCCGAGTGCCGCCCCAATACGGGCGAAGCTGTAGACCATGAGCGAGATCAGCGCCCGGTCCCGCAGCCCCGCAGGCGTCGCAGCGTCGATCGAGTCCAGTAGCGCCCGCGCCTCGACCGGCTCCAGCACCGGGGTTTTGCCTACCCGCACCACATGGCGCGGCCCGCGCACCGAGGCCGCCGGATTCACCGGCACCACCTGGCCAATGACCAGCCAGTCGAACAGGTGCCGGATGGCGGCAAGCTGCTGCTTGATGCTCGGAGCTGAAACCGCCCGCCCTTGCAGCTCGATCCAGCCCGCCACGTGCAGCGGCTGGACGGCAGCCAGCGATGCCACGCCCTTGCTCTCGCACCACTCCAGAAACTCTCCCACTGCCCGCGCATAGGCGCGCCGGGTATGCGGGTTGCGAATCCGAGCGGCGAAAAACTCCAGAAAGCGGGTGCGAGCCTGTTCGTCGGCCGCGGCAACCAGGCTGGGCAGCACGGGAACGGTAGACGAGCGAAGAGGGGCGAGAACGGTGGTCATGGCCGGTTCCTCGGATACCTCCAAACGACTGATAAAGGACATTATCACATATATAAGCCGAAAATATGTTACTCTTCCGCCGGTCGCAGATTGCTCACTTTCGGCAGCTGCTGAAAAATTTTTCTTGAGCGGCGCGTAACACTTCGCCTTCCTCATCTCCCAGAGATTGAGAGCTGCTGTTGCGGCTTTCAATCCAGACGCCAACAGATGGCGTCACAGAAAAGGAAAACCAAAATGCAGAATGAGATAGAAGCACCCGCTCCTCAATCTCCCGCTCAATCACTTGACCAAGTAACCGAAAGCTGGAGCAACGATGCGCCTCGCGGCGGAAAAGCCGTGATGAACCGCATGATCAAAGAAAACTCCACCGTGCCACTCTTCTTCGCACAGACACTCATCCAGTCTCTCCGCGATGTCGGATACAATCACACCACTTCAGCGCTTTGCGAACACGTGGACAACTCTTATCAAGCAGGAGCCAGCGAAATTCGCATTTTCTTCCGACAAGCCGCGAAACGCGACGGCGGCGCAATCGATGTGGCAGTCTGCGACAACGGTAAGGGCATGTCGCCTTCCGTCTTAAAAGCAGCAACCGCCTTCGGCGGATCTCTCAATTTCGGTAACCGTTCGGGCATCGGACGATTTGGCATGGGCATGAAAACCGCCGCGCTCAGTTTGAGCCCAATAATGGAACTCTATTCATGGCAGGAGCCAAGAGCAATCTACAACATGACCCTGGACATTGATGCAATCGGCAGGGACAAGAGCAATTTGGTGGAATTGCCCGACCCCGCCTTGCAGTCGGAATTTGCTTATGAGCTTACCTCCTTGTTCACTTCTTGGATGACCTTTCCCACTGATCATGATGAGCAGCTTCGCCTAGCAAACGAAGAATCTGAATTGTATGAAAAACTCGGCCCTTCTGGAACCCTGGTTTACATGCCTTCTTGTGATCGGCTCAC
>Ga0224525_1000389_pt1 | contig 20655 bp, 24 predicted proteins | sample CFST100metaG_FD_179874 | JGI IMG/M metagenome (GOLD analysis project Ga0224525, IMG submission 179874) | Peat soil microbial communities from Stordalen Mire, Sweden - C.F.S.T100 | ecosystem: Environmental > Terrestrial > Soil > Wetlands > Peat | place: Sweden: Norrbotten County, Stordalen Mire...
CTATTTGATTCCGTAGCTTTCCAAAAGCTCTTTGTATTCTTTTGAATATCTTCTCCTGAGGGATTCTTTTTCTACCAGTTCCTGAACTTTCATAAATCCGTCAATAATCTGCTCCGGGCGGGGTGGACAGCCGGGGACATATACATCCACCGGTATAATACGGTCGATTCCCTGCAGAACGCTGTAGGTATCGAAGATGCCTCCGCTTGCTGCGCAGGCACCAACGGCGATCACCCAGCGGGGTTCTGCCATCTGGATATATACCTGCTGAACGACCGGAGCCATTTTTTTTGCGATGGTACCCATCACCATCAGCAGGTCAGCTTGGCGGGGACTGAAACTCAGGCGCTCAGCACCAAACCGGCCCAGATCATAATGCGCCCCCATCGTTGCCATGAATTCGATCCCGCAGCAAGATGTAGCAAACGGTAATGGCCAAATGGAATTTTTCCGTGCCAGCCCTACAACCTTGTCGAACGTCGTGGCAAAAAAACCCGGCGAAGAATAACCTTCCGGAGGATCGATTTTTATATAATTGGAAGTATTCATTGTTTTCGTGCTGGCGTTCTTTGTCACTTCATTATTTGGACGTTTAGTTGTTTTTCACTTTTCATTTTTCATTTTTCATTTATTTTGATCCCAGTCCAAGGCCTTCTTCTTTATGATATAATAGAATCCGAATAACAGGAATCCCAGGAATAACATCATCTCGAAAAAGCCTTCCCATCCGAATTCCTTGAAATTGATGGCCCATGGATAGAAAAATATGATTTCCACATCGAATAAAACAAAGAGGATCGCGATCAGGAAATATTGAACCGAGAAAGGAAACCTTGCATTTCCTTTGACTTCAATACCGCATTCGAAATTTTCTTCTTTTCTTAACGTATGAATTTTCTTCCTTTTTCCTCCGATAAAATGCGTCAGCGTCATCGTAATCGCCACAAAACCAAGTGCTACCATTGACTGGATAAGGATCGGGAGATAATCCGATGAAAAAAATGAACGATCCATAATTTAGAATTATTCTTTACAAAGTTATCTTTTTTTTAAAAAGTCGGAAGGAATTGACTAGAAATAAATAAATTTAAAATCACTAAGTCCATATTCATGAATGCTATGCCGGTTGTATCTGAATTCAGCTACTTATGGATATCATCGAAATCAGCCATCTTTCAAAATCCTATGGCCGCTCCCGCGGGATCGGTGATCTTACTCTGAGTGTTACCCAGGGGGATATCTTCGGGTTCATAGGGCCCAACGGCGCCGGGAAGTTGATGGTACTTTCGGCTATATCAGCCCATTCAAATGGGTAAATGTAAATGTGCTTTCCCCATCCTACAGTATTGAACCATGGAGAATTATTGCATTCATAGGAATGTCGGCTTTGTTACTCCTCGTTTCAGGATTTATTTACCGACGGAAGGATATCCTGACCTGATCGACCCATGACCATATTCTCCTTCCCATTTTGCAATTACCACTGTGGCCAGGCAGTTCCCGATCACATTTACGGCTGTGCGCGCCATGTCCATCAGTTCATCGATGCCAAGGATAATGAAGATGGGCCAGACAGGCAAACCAAAATTGGCTGCAGTACCCAGGAGGATGACCAGCGATGCACGCGGCACCCCTGCGACTCCTTTGCTGGTAAGCATAAGGGTAAACATCATGATCAGCTGGGTTTCGAACGACATGTGGATCCCTGCGATCTGCGCAATAAAAATGGAAGCCAGTGCCAGGTAAAGCGTTGTTCCGTCGAGGTTGAAACTATAACCTGTTGGGATCACAAAGGCAACTATCTTTCGCGGGACGCCAAATTGTTCCATGTTTTCCATTGCAATGGGTAGGGCGGCTTCTGAACTGGTGGTGGCAAAAGCCAGGGTGGCAGGTTCCGTAACGGCTTTAATAAATTTCCGTACCGGGATCTTTAAAAGCAGCATGACCGGGAGAAAGACCAACAGCAAAAGGAGAATCAGTGCGATGTAAAGGGTTGCCAACAACTGCCCGAGGTTCACCAGAATACCGATACCCATATGTCCGACACTGTACGCGAGCGCGGCAAACACGGCAAACGGCGCAAAATACATAATGATGTTGGTGAATTTAAACATCACTTCCGATAGCGATTCGGCAAACCGTACCATGGGAGTGCGGTATTTTTCATTCACCATGGCCACGGCGATCCCGAAGAGGATGCTGAATACAACGACCTGCAGGACCTGTCCCTCGGCAATGGATTTGGCAATATTTTCCGGGAAAACATGAAGGACGATCTGTTCCCAAGTCCGTTGCGGAACTTCCGGCAGTGTACTTTGTGCCATAGCCGGTGGGAGGGTCACCCCCACCCCGGCCTTGCTGAGATTAATGGCCGCCAGACCAATAAAAAGGGCAAGGGTCGAGACGATTTCAAAATAAAGGATCGATTTCCAGCCCATCCGGCCTACTTGCCTGAGGTTGGAATGGCCGGCAATACCTACCACCAGCGTACCAAAAAGCAGCGGGGCAATGATGGTCTTGATCAGGGAGAGGAAAATTTTACTGATGATATTAAGGTGGATAGCCACAGCCGGGAAGTCATGACCGAATTCTGTTCCAACCAACATGCTGAACAGGATCCAGGTAGTAAGCGACCGTTTCCGCAGGGCATAACTGAACACAAAAGCAAGCACAAGCCACCGCGCACCAGACAGTACCGGGACCGACAGTGTGCTTCCAAACCAGGTTCCATAAAGATGTAAGCAGATGGAACCAGTAAGGATTCCAATAAAAGCATAGAACAGAGAGGAAGGAGATATCTTCATTTGTTTGATCACTCTATCTTACCCAGAAATACATTCCAGACCCGAAGTTTCTCTTTCCCGAAATTCTTGTCACGCTTTACCAGGTAAACTGTGATGGTTCCGGTTTCGTTGGAGGAAATGATGTTTTTGCCCGACCGTTGGAGCGTTCTGAAAGAGTATGCAAGACGGCCCTCATAAACTGAATCATTGATCCTTTGAAAGGCTTCTTTTATACCAACCGAATCCAATCCAAACGGGCTAATAATTTTTGCGGGTTCTGCGTCGGTTATAAAAAGGTTGTGGATCATTTCCCGGGCTTTATCCCTGAAAGGTCCGGCAACGCTAGTATCGGCCACGATATGGAGGTAATCGTTAAAATCGTAAAATTCCTGTTTGGCTGTTTCAAAATATGCCATCAGAGATGATGCCGATAAGGTGTCTGTACCAAATGCCGACCTGAGACTGTCGGTCTCAGCAGTGATCTTTACCTGTTCACGTTGGGCATCGAATTTTCCCTCGTTGTCGCAGCTTTTTCCGCAGGACAGGAAATAGAGCAGGATCAGGGCGAATATTTTTACCGTTCTCCTCATCTTTTTTTCTCATTAATTCGGAACCTGAGCATCATGATCTTATTCTCACGCATCTGTGAACTCAGGATCTCAATATTTTTCAGACTGCCGGAGGGCATAGTCATCTTGTCGATGAATTCCTCTTTATTGTACAATGCCATTCCGGTAGCCTCTTTGTCATTAAACACCTGGCAAATCATCGCCCCGTCGTCGATCATCGTTTCGAGACGGCTTCTCCGTTTTGCCCAGTCGTCCACCTTCATCATCGAGAAATAATGAATCATTAACGAATAATCATCGGCGTGCAGCATTACCATTTCATTGCGGTTCAGTTTCCTGACCATGCGCATGATGGTATCGGTGCGGTAATAGGCGGCTTTCACCACCATCCTGATAAGGCTTTTGTCGGTTTTCAACATAAAACAGCCGTCGGAACCAGTCAGGTTGTGAACCGGGGTTTCCCCTTCCAGCAGCAAGGTAACCTCTATCTGGCCGTTGGTTATCGGCTCATGGGTGTCAGCATCATAGAAGCTGAATCGGTATTCACGGGTATTGAACATTTTGAACAGACCAAATAACAGGGCAACAATGACAAGGGCCAGCAAGGGTATCAGAAGGAAAAACCGGTTAGCACTTTTCTGTGTTGAGACTGCTGGAGGGTTGTTGCTGATGACATCATTGTTTTTAAAGACAAAGTCATCCCAGTTTGCATAACCGGCATACTTGCTCAGCAGGTTTAGCATATCGATCCGGGGGATGGAAAGCTGGCGGGATTTCATGTGGGTATAAAACCACTTCTCGCTGATGTGAGCATTAACACGGATGCGCAGATCTTCCTGGAAATCGGTGATCTCCTGTCCCTTCCATTCCGCAATGGACGGATTGATACCAGGGTATGTTTCCTGCATCGTCACCACAATCTTCGTTTTCAGGTTCTTGAAATGAATATGTTTTTTGCCCGACAAAGTTGATACGATTTTAATGGTTTTGCATGCAGAACTCTTGTAAAACTGTTTACAACCAATTTACAAACGAATTTCAAATCATCCGGAGGTGAATCAGTTAATTTCGATCCCGGATTCAGGATCAAACCCGCCTGGTGAAAACAAAAGTAATTAAAAATTAAAGCATGAATCAATAATCATTTATCATTCATTAAATCTTAAAAAAGACAACCCATGAAAAAACAAGTTCAGATTACAATTTCGGTCATTGCCGTTATCATTTTAAGTGTTTTGCAACCTGCCGGTAACATGGCTTTTTCCCAGAAGACAAAAGCTTCTGTCAAGATCGGCACCTATGATTCCAGGATTGTAACGTTTGCCTGGTCACGGTCTGATTATTTTAAACAGCACATGATAAAATTCAACCAGCAGAATGATTCGGCTACGATAGCCCATGATACTGCAAGGGTAAAAGAACTCACAATTGGAATATTTTCATACCAGCATTTGTTGCACCAGATGATATTCAGCAACGGCTCCATCGGGATTGTCATGGCTATTGTTAAAGATAAGCTTCCCGGACTTGCAAAAACAGCCGGTGTAAGTGTTATTCTCAGCAAATGGGAACTGAATTTCAGCGACCCTTCAATTGAAATTGTGGACCTTACGAGCCAGGTCGCACAACTCTTTCAGCCAAAAGTAAATATTGATCAAATGAGCAAAGATATTTCAGCGCAACAACCGATCCCGATTGATGAAGTTGGAATAGAATCAGATATGATGGATCAGTACTGCCAGAAATTTGGTAAAAAATAAGTTTATCTTTGGGAAATTCATCATCAAAAAAGGAGGTAAATTATGATCGAGTACGTTCATTCCCATATCACAAAGGAGCTGGAACAAAACACAAAAACAGATATTATTTTCATCCTGACAGCTATTATTCTTAACATGATCACCCTCGGGATTAATTCCGGACTCGTGGAAAAATCGAGGACTGAATCCTCATCGCTGGCAGTTATGTTTGTTTTTGTTACCTTAATCATACTTGTAAATATCGTGGTAATCATCGGACTGATCAAGGGAAGACAAACCAGGATGAAACTGGTCAATGGTCTGATCACGATGTACAAAGACCAGAATGTTGCAAAATACTATGATGAGTCGCTGCTGAGCAATTACAATGTCAGGTACAACCTTTTCATCTTGGTGGTGGTGTGTACCGGTGTCATTGCTACAATTGTTCCCTTTATCCTGAGGTAAGCCCACCCTTTAACCGGTCTTTCATCAGGATCATTGTGACAGACCGATTGTTTTATTCTGTATTGTATCATTTAAAAAATCTTATCCATGAAACCATCTATAAAAAGCAAATCGCTGATCATACCCGGCATGATCATAATCATCGCAATGACCGGTTGTCCCTACGAATCGCCGGTTCCTTTGAGCAATTCGTGTAATTCCACTGTCGATCCGGCACTTATAGGTACGTGGGTCTACCCTCTAAAAGCTGTTGTCAAGGATACAGTTGAAATCATGAAATTCAACGATCATGAATATTATATGGAATTTCATGAGAAAAGACAAAACGGGATCAATGTTACTTCGAGAGGCCGGGGATTTGTGACCATGATTAAAAATCAAAAGATCATTAATTACTGTGAGCTTGGAAATCCGGACAAGTTTATGTTTTTTAAATATGAGATAAAGGATAATTTGATGAAGACTTTTTCACCTTCGGATAATTTTATTAAACAACCTTTTAATTCCAGTGGTGAGCTATCTGATTTTTTTACAAAGAACATAGACAAGCTGGGGTTTTATGAGTCCCCGGATACGGCGATTCACGTGAAATAACTGATTTGAAGTATCAGTTTACTTCATCATGACCAGGCGGGTAGTTTCCGTATGTGTTCCGGTAGTCAACCTGCAGAAATAATATCCTGCTGTAAGCATGTCGGCTGAGAAAGTAACGTTATAGATCCCGGCAGCCTGTTTTTTATTCACTAGTGTTGTGATCTCCTGTCCATATACATTATAGATTCCCAATTTGACGTCACGATCATCCGGAATCTGGTATCTGATCATAGTCTGGATACGGAACGGATTGGGATAGCAGTTAAGAGAATAGTAGTTATCCTTTCCCTGTCCATTTTCAATACCTGTGATCGGCGGAATAATATGGCTGTAGTAAACATCTTCTTCTCCGTTAAAAGTATTGGCCCATGCGAGATGTGCCCCGATTGAGTCCGATATCATATCGAGATAATCACCCATTTTTTGTTGTTGGGGATAACCTATGTGCGGATCGAAAGAGTCGGACAATTTTTCATTGACCGACCAGGTATCCCCTTGGTTGTTGGAATAGGAATAATAGAGTGTTGACAAATCTGAACCCGATGGAGCATCACGTGTATCGAGCCAAGCAACATCAATCCTGCCATTTGGAGCAACCGACATAGTAGCAAGCCACTGGGTATTAGTGGCTCCGGGATCGTCGTTTATCTGGATCGGGTAACCCCATGTCAGCCCGCCATCTGTGCTCTTTGCAAACATCACATCACCGGGATCGGAGTTTGACATACGTTCTACTGAAGCCAATACATAAACATTGCCCCGGCCGGGACCATGGGAGTGGTCCACATCAATGTTTGCCTGGCCAAGAATTCCGACAGGATTAACAGGACTACCGCTTGTGATATATCCATCCATATCAACCGCTACAGGAGATTCCCAGTTGATCGTTGAGCCAGGGATCTGTGCGTTTGTGGATTTTGAAACTACAATACCATTAGACTGACCGGATCCGGAAATGTATAATTCTCCGTCATTTCCCACAGCCATTGTTCCCCAATAAGGATAACCGTTTACTTCAGTACAATCTTCAAAACTGCTGCCTCCATTCGTGGAGCGGGTAAAGAAACCAGGCTGGCAGGAACTGTAATAAGATGACCAGTATGCATAGATATTCCCGCTTCCCACGTTACGGGTCCGGTCTATGGTCATCCATTGCTTATCTCCTCCTTTCGCATCAGCTCCGGTATCCCATATGGCGCCTCCATTGGTACTTTTAAACACCCTGCAGAGATAATAGGCGCCATCATATGTCAGGCTGTTATAATAGAAATTCCCTGCCGCGTCATAATCCAGTACAGGGTCGGAACGGAAAACACCCGGAGTGATCACACCCGGGAAAGTCCAGGTCAGTCCGCCATCGGAAGTATAACTCCAGCCTGCCTGCCTGAAATCACTATTCACATTGTCGAATTGCCGCCACCCAATAACCATATTGTTGGGATTCAAAGGATCTATCGCAATGTTTGGTTCGTTGGCCGCATCACCCAGGATATTTTGTCCGCTCGCATTTACATTTACCTGCGTTGTAAAGATGCCGGAACTTTTGTATTTCATTGCAGGAGAGGTCTTTTCATTATTATACGGATTGGGGAGATACTTGCCACCTGGCATTTCATGATGCATCTGCATCCTTTTATCAGGCGGAACCGGGATATTCTGTGCAAAAGAGAACAACGGGCTAAAGCGGGTAATCCCCACAATCAGCATGATCAATAGGGTTTTGTATTTCATATTTCAGGAGTTAATGATTTTTTGCTCATTTACAATATGTCTGGTTGATCAAACCAGATTGAATATGATTCTTTTTTTACGATCCTATACAAAGATAATCATTCTCTTTGCAATGAAGAATAAAGAATGAAAAGTGGAAAACATCAGGAGATTGTTCATATTGGCTGAATACTATCGGCTCTCCCTTACGCTATCGACAATATACTCAGTTTCGCCACGCCAGGGTAAGATCCCGTTTTTTTGCCGGTAATGAACAACAACCATATGACTTTCCAGGTTGCTTAATTTAACCGCTAAATTTTTATCCTGAACCGAGAAGAAAAACTTTTCGGATGCCAGTGCAACATTTTTGTTGCTCTCCACGCTGCTCAGGACAAGCTCCCCTTCATAGGTTTTGAAAATATTTCCCCGGTATGAGAATTTCTGCAATAATCCTGCACGGTTACCTTCACTGTAAGTGAAATAGTATTTCCAGTAAACGAATGGACCCGAGAAAAGAAAAAGGATAATGATCATCCAGATAAGGAATTTTTTCATTGTTTTTGTTTTTCTTTCAGAATGGATTGCAAGTTACTATATTTTTTCTTGTGACGTGTTATGCTTAACGTGTTACGCTCCAATACTCAATGTGTGAATTATGTAACTTTTTTTTGGAATTTTGTAACGATGTATCATCTATATGTAAATATATTTACAGGGATTTTTTTTACAATAAGTCCTAACCTATGACAATTTAGCAGCGGAACCCTTTTAAATCAAACCATGCTGGCTAAAAAGGTCCTGCGAAAGCCGCCTGCTGCTGAGATTGTCTTTTTTTTCCTCCGCATTTTTGACTTTAACCTTTTCATACAAATAAAGACGCCTTTTATCTGGTGATGTTTGAATCATGAAATTTTTTCTGATTTTTTTCTTCAAATATCTATTCTATAGATATTCATGAAAAAACAAACCCGATCTTATCTCTTCAGAAAAAAAATTAATACCTTTACTCTTAAGTTAATCTGAGGACTTAGGATGCCGGGACATCAACATAAGAAAAATTTCCTGAAACTGCCCCGATACATGGGCGGAAGCAAGACTTTCAAGGAATTTATTGTCAATAACCTTCAGTATCCAAAAGAAGCGATGGAAGCTGGTGTGGAAGGAAGCGTGGTTGTCGGATACGAGATCAACGACAATGGGGATGTGGTTTCCCCGCATGTTTTGAAAGGATTGGGTTATGGTTGCGATGAAGAAGCTCTTCGCCTGGTCAGGATACTTTCATTCGAAAAGGTGAAAAACAGGGGTGTGAGAGTAAAGGTGACCACCAAAACAAAAATAATGTTCAAACTTCCCACGGTCAGCATCAACTATTCCGTTCCTGAGAAAAAGGTGCCTGAAAAGAAAGACGGCGGTTCTAGTACTTATGAGTATACCATTAACTTTTAAGACTTTTTCAAATTTCAATCTCACGAAAAAATGAATATTCCTGGACGTACAGCAATGTGGCGAGGTGTATTAAAAATTAGAATTCGTCCGGAAGCAATTTCAACTGCTCATAAGTAAATACCGGTCCGTCTTTGCAAACATACGTGCTGCCTATATTGCATCTGCCGCATTTTCCTAACCCGCACTGCATTTTCATTTCAAGGGTAGTGATAACATCCTTCGGGGCGAATCCGAGCTTGTCAAGCGACATTAAGGTATATTTTATCATGATGGGAGGTCCGCAGGTGATCACCTTGGTATTTTCAATGGAGGGTTTTACCATTTCTTCCAGGATCTTCGGAACAACACCTACATTTTCTTTCCAGGTTTCTTCAGGTTTATCAATGGTAAGAATGACCTTCAGCGAAGGGTTCTTTTTCCATTCTTCTATTTCCTCCTTATAGCACATGTCGGAAGAGGTGCGGGCGCCGTAAAGGATCGTAAAATTCTTATAATCTTTCCGGTTGTCGATGCAATACTGGATCATTGAACGCAGTGGCGCCAGGCCGATACCTCCACCAACAAAAAGAAGGTTTTTCCCTTTGATATCGTCGACCGGAAACCAGTTTCCATAAGGGCCACGAATCCCAACATCCATTCCTTCCTCAAGCTGGCTGTGGATATCTGCTGTAACAATCCCTGCCCGCTTGACCGAGCAATCAAAATAACCTTCCCGGGTTGAAGAAGAGGAGATGCAAAAGGTACATTCCCCATGCCCGAGCAGCGAAAACTCCACGAATTGCCCCGGCATCCAGGTAAAGGATTCCATCCGGACCGGATCATTCATCTTTAAACGATAGGTTCTGATATCGGGTGTTTCGTCGATGATCTTATCAACCTTCCACATCACAGGGACCAGTAATTGTTCCATTTCTTATTTTTTTATCCCTTCATCTGTACCTCTTTTTTAAACGAAGTGGCCAGGGGTGGGGCATTATACTTTTGCTACTTGATTAACAACATCAAAAATGCTGATATTCACCGGGCAGGAAATGGCGCAATGGCCGCATCCCACGCATAGGTTCATTCCAAACCTTTCCTTGTAATAAACAAATTTATGCAGGGCCCGTTGCCGCCACCTGCGGTATTTTACCGGTCGCGGGTTATGTCCTCCGGCCATCAGCGTGAAATATCCGTTGTTGCAGGAATCGTAACTCTTATAACGAACCCCTGTATCCTTGATCTTTTCATCCGTGATCTTAAAACAATGACAGGTGGGACAGATAAAAGCACAGGTGTTGCAACCGATACAATTTGAGGAAACGGTTTCATATTCAGGGGAGTCGAACAGTTTTTGCAACTTTTCATTAACCTCTTTATAATCCATTTTCAGACGGAACGACGCTTCGAACGACTGGTAATGTTTTTTTATCTCTTCTAAAGATTGCTGACTGCCGACTGCCGACTGCTGACTAAGATTTTCTTTGACAAATCCTTCCCCTTTCTGTGTGACTGCCTGGATATAGATTTTCCCGTTTAATCCATTCACGATGCGTACGTCATGCGCATCTGAATTTTCCACATCATAATCCAAAGATGTGCAAAAACACTGCGTATCGGCTTTATCGCAACGCGTGGAAATGATCAGGGTGTTTTTTCTTCTTTTCTGGTAATCGGTATCGATGTAATCCCATTTGTAAACCTGGTCTAGCACCTGTAAACCACGGGCATCGCAATGTTTTACCCCGAGGATGACACGCTGTCCGGTCAGGGGATCCTCATCGGTTTCAGACACAGTTGTGCCGGTATTGTCTTCCTTGAACTTCATGACCTTGGCTGTCTTTGGGAAGAACAGCGGTTTTACGCTCATGGTCATTCCGATGGGAGAATCCGGATCACATTCATCGAGTTTCGATACCTTTTTGTAATCGAACTTTCCGAATTTTTCCACCGGGGCATAAGTTTCAAATTTCCCTATGATTTCCTCATAGAACTTTTGTAGTCCAGCTTTATCTGTTTCAACTAAGAAAACGCTCATCGTCTTTTGGGGTTATAAGATAAAATCATCAGGATCACTCAGGCTGTACTTATAGAAAGCGCCCCGGTTGTCTTTTTCCATCCCAGCCAGGTGCTGCTGGAAGTTTTCATAGATCACGCTTTCATTCTGCTTGTGCAACAGATGTAGCGGTAGGTGGCTCGGACAGGCTTTTTCACAGTTGCGGCAATCCACGCAACGCCCGGCTAAGTGTAATGACCACGTCATTAATGCATGCATGGCGCCTGAAGAAGTATTGGCACCGTGATAAAGGGTAGATGTTTCCTGGTCAAGACAACATTTGGCACAATAGCATAACGGACAGGAATGACGGCAAGCATTGCAGCGAATGCAGTTTGCGAAGATCGATTCAAAATAATCGGCACGTTCTTCCAGGGCTTTTGTTGCAAGTTCACGGATGTCGGCATTGACCGTGTATTCCCGTTTGCCTGTGGGGGTTCCGATTCTCTCGTCGTAAACCACGGGATCCGGCATCACACATTCAACACAATTCTGCGCTTTTTCTCCTTTATCGTTCAGAACACCTTCGCAGCAAATTCCGATAATGTAAACATTTTCCCTTTTCACCTGGCTTTCTGTAAGCATCAGGTTCAGCGCACGGCTGTCGCATCCCTTTACTACCAGTCCGACCCGTTTCCGTTTAGTATGATCCGGCTTCAGATAGTTGGCCAGGTTGAATACCGACTTGTCAGTAAATACCAGTTTGGGGATTTCTGCCGGATCTGTGATCAGGAAAGGAACCTGGCTGTCGTCGAACGAATTTTGTTTGTATCCGACGAAATAATCGATCTTATTCTCGGCAAACAGCTTTGATGCGATTTCCTGGATTTGTTTTGAATAGTCCATTCTTAAAAGTTTTCCTTTTTATATCTGTGAAGAGGTCCAAGTTTTTTAATGTCTTCGGTTACTTTTGCTACAACTTTGGCAAATTTTGGCCCTTCGGCGGCTGATACCCATGAGAACTGAACGCGGTTTTCGTGGTATCCGATGAAATTCAGCAGTTTTTTCGTCACGAGGAACCTCCGGCGGGCATAATAATTACCTGAGATATAGTGGCAGTCGCCGGGATGGCATCCCGAGATCAGCACCCCATCGGCAGCGGTTTGTAACGATTTGATGATGAACCAGGGGTCAACCCTTGAGGAACATGGTACACGGATGATCCGGATGTTAGGTGGATACTGGATACGCGATGTTCCGGTGAGGTCGGAACCGGCATAGGAACACCAGTTGCACAGGATCCCAATGATCACCGGCTGCCAATCGGCTGGTGCTGTAATACCCGGATTTTCGGCGCTGACAATTTTTCCTTGAGCTTCTTTTATTTCCGTTTCCATTAGATTGCAACTATCTCGTTAATGATTTGAGGATCGGTAAAACCGGCCAGACTGATGGCCATGCTACGGCAAACGGCAACACAGGAACCGCAACCCTGGCATACGCCTTCATTGATCTTGGCTACAGTGCGCAGCTCTTTTGAACCATATCCCAGCGGGATCTCTTCAGTGACGATAGCCTGGTAAGGACAAACTGTTACACAGTTCTGGCAACCGCTGCAGAATTCGTTATTGATTGTTGAGATCATCGGGTCTTTTTTCATTGTATCGCCGGCAAAAAGACCACATACCTTGGCAGCACAAGCGGAAGCCTGGGCCACCGTATCGGGGATATCCTTGGGCGCCTGGGTACATCCGGCCAGGAAGATACCAGCCTTGGCCGTTTCAACCGGGCGTAGCTTGGGATGAGCTTCCGACATATAACCATACTTATCGTAAGATACACCAAGTAATCGTGCCAGTGCAGGATTATCTTTCGGGGCGATCACTGCCGTTGCCAGCACCACGAGGTCGGCTTCAACTTCGACCACTTGCCCGATCTGGGCATCTTCTCCCCTGACCATCAATTTATCACCTTTTTTGTAAATCTTTGAGACCCTTCCCCTCAGGTAGGTGGCTGCGGTTTCAACCTGGGCACGTTTCACAAATTCTTCATATCCTTTCCCGGCTGCCCGGATATCCATATAGAAAATATAGGCATGACTGTCGTGTACCTTGTGATGCAGCAGGATCGCATGTTTGGCCGTGTACATGCAACAGATCTTGGAACAATACTCAATGCCTTTGGCTTCATCGCGGGAACCGATGCATTTGATAAAGACCACATTCTTGGGGACCTTCCCGTCGGAGGGACGGACCGGCACGCCATTAGTCGGGCCACTGGCGGAAACCATCCGTTCAAATTCGAGCGAAGTGATGATATCTTTGTACCGGCCTACCCCATATTCTTCATAGGGTTTGGGATCCCAAAGGTCATAACCGGTGGCGATGACTACCGCACCGATTTCCCGTTCAATAACTTCATCCACCATCTTAAAGTTGATGGAACCTTTTTCACAAAATTTCGCACAGATGCCGCATTTCCCTTTCAGCAGCATAGTACAGTGTTCGGCATCGATAACTGGTTTATTGGGAACTGCCTGCGGGAAAGGTGTATAAATGGCTTTTCTCTTATCTATGTTCATGTTGAATTCATTGGGAACTTTCACCGGGCATTTTTGGGTACATGTCCCGCAACCGGTACAGGTGCTGAAGTCAACATAAGAGGCTTTTTTCTTAATTTTAGCTTTATAGTTACCCACATAGCCGTTGAGTTCTATTACTTCCGAATAGGGGATCAGCTCAATGTAAGGGTGCGCGGCTACATCCACCATTTTCGGGGTCAGAATGCACTGGGAGCAGTCGAGTGTAGGGAAGGTTTCGTCGAGCTGCGCCATGCGGCCGCCGATAGATGGGCTTTTTTCAACAAGTGTAACGGGAATCCGTGCATCAGCAATATCGAGTGCAGCCTGGATCCCTGCAATACCTCCGCCGATGACCAGTGCCCTTTTGGTAACAGGAACCGATATCTCATGCAGTTGTTCATTGGCGATGGATTTTGCAATGGCCATGCGAATCAGGTCGGATGCTTTTTCCGTGGCTGCTTTTTTATCTTTCTGGTGTACCCAGGAAGAATGCTCACGGATGTTAGCAATCTCGAGCAGATATGGATTCATCCCGGCATCTGATAAGGCCTTGCGGAATGTTTTTTCATGCATCCGGGGCGAACAGGCAGCAACGACGACTGAGGTCAGCCGGTTTTGTACAATGGCATCGCGGATCATTTGCTGTCCGGGGTCGGAGCACATGTACTTATATTCGATCGCGATTTTTACCTCTTTGATCTTTTTTGCTTCCTGCACGACTGCGGGCACATCGACGACGCCGGCGATGTTGGCGCCGCAAAAACAAACAAAAACACCTACTCTCGCCATTATTCTACCTCGCTTTCTGCTTCGACAGCTTTTTTAGTTTTTTTTACTTTTTCAGGTTCCGGTATCGCCTCCCCTATGTGTTTTAAAGCCGCTTCAACGGGAACGATGTGTTTGGAAAGTTTTAATTCTTTTTCGGGATATCCGAACGCCAATGCCATGAGTTGAGTGAAATACATCACCGGAAGATCGAATTTTTTGTTTGTGTGCTTTTCAATATCGGGCTGGCGCATATCAAGGTTAGACTGACAAAGCGGGCAGGCAACCACGATCAGGTGGGCGCCGCTTTCCTTTGCGACTTCCAGGATCTTTCCGCTCAGTGATTCCACGATCTCTGTGTCGGAAATGGAGAAGGATGCCCCGCAACATTCTGTCTTATAATCGAATTCCATAGCTTTTGCGCCCAACGCTTCCATGAGGAGATCCATCGACATCGGGTATTCCGGCGAATCAAAAAAGGTAACATCTTTTGGACGGGTCAGCAGGCAACCATAATAACATGCCACTTTCAAACCTGAAAGTGATTTAGTAACCTTGCTTTTGATAGTCTCCAGGCCGATTTCTTCGTAGCAGTATTGAAGCATGGATTTTATATCGATCGTTCCTTTGTATTCTCCTTCGTCAATAACGGTGCTGTTGATCTTCCTGGCTAATTCCGGGTTTTCATCGAGGTGCTTTTTCGTGCCTTTCATCCTCGAATAGCAAGAAGCACAGGCAATACCCATAGTTTTATTTTCAAGCTTTTCCGCGAGAACAAGATTGCGCATGGGTAACGCCAACGCCAGGTTTTCTGTCATAACGTGGGCGGAGGTAGCCCCGCAGCAATTCCAGTCGGGGATCTCTTCCATCTGTACATCCAGGGACTTCATGACCAGCTTCAGCGTATGGTCGAATTCCTCGCTGGTACCGTGTGCCGAACAACCCGGGAAATAGGTTAGTTTATTCATGTCAATTCAATTGAGTAGAATGATGGGGTGAAATGTCTGTTATTTGTTTGCTTTTTCAAGCTTCTCCGCCAGCTTGTACATCTTCCGGATGGCTTTGCCGCTTTTAGTGGATTCATGTCCGATGGGAATTTTGCCTTTAAGAAGCGCCTTGGGAGCAAGATGCATGTCTTTAAAAAGGTTCCGGGTACGGATATTGAATTCTGCCATCATCCGCAATTCATAATTCCGGCCATAGCGCTTTATCATGTCCAGAAAAATATCATGAAATTTCCGTATATCCTTGACTTTTTTGTTTTCGGACCTGTAATTTTTTTCGATGGCAAGATGACGGATAGCTTCCATTACGGCAGGAATGTCGATCTCACGAGGACAACGGCCGCTACAGGCAGAACAGGTAAGGCAGAACCACATGGAATTGGCCATGTAACATTCTTCTTTTAATCCCAGTTTTATCATTTGCATAATCTCTCTCGGGGGAAAATCCATGTAACCAGAAACCGGGCAGGTGGAAACGCACTTCCCGCATTGGTAACATTCCAGGACATTGGCGCCGCTTTTTTTGTTGACCTCCTCCAGAAAAGTATTTTTTTCCAGTAATCCAAGTGTAATCATTTCGTACGATTGAAGGGTGAAAAGAACTTTTTGTCTGCTGTTAAATAATTAACAACAGATCCATAAAAAAAAGAAACTTTCTATAAATTTCTGTCGCTTTTCAGAACGGTACAAAGTTATAAAAAGTTTCGTTTGGAAAGATTCTAAATTAATGTAAAGTGAATTTTATGGGCAGATTATATCGTACCCTGACAGGAACGTTATTTTGTTTCCCAGGAGTCCAGTTCGGCATGGATTTTACTACCCTGATCGCTTCTTCATCGCAAAGAGTTCCGATGCCCCTTACCAGAGTAACCTCGGTTATTGAGCCATCCGTTTCTACTACAAACGACACAAACACTTTCCCTGAAATTCCGATTTCCTTTGCCTCTTCCGGATATTTCAGATTTTTTGAAAGGAAGTCGAACAATGCTGCATCCCCACCCGGGAATTGAGGCATTTCCCCAACAGAGGTCACGGGTACAGGTTTAATATTCTGTCCGATCACAGGTTCCGGCTTATTCGGGGCAGGTTCAACATCGATATCCCCGGTTGGAAGAGGAGCAGGTTTGTTATCCGTCATACTGGCCTGGTTGCCATAGTCACTTTCAATAGAATCATCAACGACCTTGGGAAGTACAAATGGCGGCAATTTCAAGGAAGGCGGTGCCGGAGGTGGCGGAGCCACATGGGGCAAGTCAGTGGGTGGGGGCGGTAAGCCGGGTTCGTAAATTCCCTTGTTGTCGATGATTATGCCTGTGCGTTTGTTCATAAGGCTTGCGATGACCGGATAGGCTAACCCGGAAAGCATCAGAAAGAAAGCCATGATCAGGGAGAGGAAAAGGTACTTATTGTACTTTCTCCGGAGAGAGTAAGCCCCGTAAAGCTTGTTTTTGTTCCTGAAGACCATTTCCTCCAGGGATTCAACATGGTTTGTTTTCATATTGAGGAGGTTTGTTAAAGGTTCAACAAAAGGTCACGAAAAAAAGAACTTCAAACAACTATTGTCTTGCAGCAATAATAACGCCAAAGTGCAGATATTATTATTAAATATTCAGTGTTTGCGGGGTTTTTGGAAAGAATTTTTGCTGAAATATTCGAATTAAAACACCACTGAGGTAATGTTTCTCACCTCACCCTGCCCTCTCCTCAAGGAGAGGGAATTCGTTATCATTACTCCCCTTCTCCTTCAGGAGAACCTGCCTACCGGCAGGCAGGTTTGTAATAAAGAATTTTAACCACGAAGGAACAGGAAGGAAGACGCAATGTAACCCAAAGAACAATTTAGGGATTTCCAAAAAAAAACCGCCACAATCATGTGACGGCTTCTGATAATCGTTTGAGGGTTAACCCCTTTTGTTCAACTGTTATTGAAGCTTGAAATTAATAGGCAGGTTGAACTGTACGCGGACAGGCACACCTCTTTGTTTACCGGGAACCCATTTCGGCATGGATTTAACGACGCGGACAGCCTCGTCATCGCAACCGGATCCGATTCCTCTGAGGACTTTTACATCTGTGATTGATCCGTCGACTTCAACGACGAAAGTCACGAAAACCTTTCCCTGTACTCCAAGCTCTTTTGCTTCTTCAGGATACTTCATGTTCTCCTGTAAAAACTTGATACGGGCTTCATCGCCACCAGGATAGGTGGGTTGTTCTTCAACCACAGTGAAGATCTCTTTGGGAGCTTCCTGTTCAATTACCTGTGGTTTCGCTTCCTCAACCACGATATTCTCTTCGGAAGGAGCTTCTGTATTTGGCTTTGTACTTAAGTCGTCCTGGGTGGCCATGGTTGTTTCCACACTGTCGGTGGTCACAACCGGGGCGACAAACCGCTGCTGCTGTACCACATCAGGAGGAGGAGGAGGGGGAGGAGGAGGAGGAGGTTCTTCTGCTTTCGGAATATTCAGCATCTCGACTCCAACCGTAGTATTTTCTTTGATCAACTGGTTTTTATGTAAGTATGCGGCGATGACCGGGTAGGCTACGAAAGCCCCGATGACAAAAATCGCGATGATCAGCGATATTGTGGTATATTTCTGGTATTTATTCCTTAGAACATATGCCCCGTATTCCTTATTCCTCGACTTGAAAACAATTTCCTCGAGCGATTCTACGCGCTGCTTTTCCATTGTTATATCCTTTCAGTTATTTGATTAATAAGAAATCTAATTAATTATTTGGGAGCAGTTTTCAACATTTCCAGCTCTATCGGGAAAATATCCACCACGGCATAACTGGCAATATTGCAAATAGACATCTCGTCGATGATACTGACAACATCCTTGTACTTCGCCTTATCGTCGGCCTTGATCAGAATGATCGGCCCCTTCATGTCTTCCTTTTTCATCTTTTTTATGGCCGCATCAGCCGTAGTATCAGCTACAATCAGCTTGCCCGATATTCGTTTCTCACGGTATTCTGCGATCTGCCTGAACAAGTCCTTGTTTTTTTCAAGGAGAATCTTGCGGATCCCGTTTTTGCTAAAATCGCTTTTAATCAAATCAGGTAAAGGCGGTTTCTTGGGATTGGCTTCGCCAGCATAATAATAAACAGCGTCATTGCCGGTCAGGAGGATAGTGAGCGTTCTCCAGGCTGCAATTTTGACCTGGGGTTCAGTCTCCTTTGTCTTTTCCGGCATAGTGATCACCATGACCTTGGGTTTGCTGAAAGCGGTGGTAAGCATGAAAAAGGTGATCAGAAGACACATCAGGTCGACCATAGGTGTCATGTCGATCCGGGTCGATTGCTTTTTGGGTCTTCGTTTGCCACTTTTTTTGCTTTTTTCTTGTTCTATTATTTCAGCCATGTATTTTATCTTTAAATATGAAAATGCTCATTACGATCATTTTGGAAGATCTTTCAGGGTGACTTCCTGTTTTTCCAGGTTCGTAACAAGATTGAATTTGTTTACTTTGTTTTCCTGCAGCAGGTCCATAACCAGCTTCACTTTTTTGTAGTTAGTTTCGCCGTCACCTTTTATGGCAACTTCTGCATTTGGATTGGCAAGACGGGCAAAACGGACCCAGAAAAATAACTGCGATGGTTGGTTGTTCACCGAATCTGTCGGGATCCCGGTTTGCAATAATTCTTTTTCTTTTGAATCCTTCGCATTCAGCCATTTCTTGAAATCGGCCATAGGCATTCCAAAAGAAGCCCAGTGACCGAAATCATTCAATTCTTTCGGCGTGAATTTGATATTGTACTGTTTGCCCATTTCCGTCAGGACGTCAACACGGGTATGCTTTGCAGAGTCTTTTCCGTTATCAATGTTGAAAAAGATCTTTCCCTCCTTGTTAAGGATGATCGTCATGATATCCTTATCCGGTGCTTGTTTTTCCGAGACCGAATTGGGGCTCTTGACTACAGTTGCTTCCTGGGGTCGGAACGAAGCTGTAAGCAATAAAAAAATCAACAGTACAGAAAACAGGTCCACCATAGGCGTCATGTCTATGTGCGGAGTTCGTACGGGTGGTTTAAGTTTAGGCATGGTAATCTTTTTTAAATTGATGACTGACAGAATAAATGCACATCGTTTATTGTCAGCTCCGGGAAATTACTTTTCCTGGGCTGCAAAGGATTGTACGAGGCTGAATCCTGCTTCATCAATTTTATATGTAAAGCTGTCGATCTGTGTCGAATAGAAATTATACATCACGATACCCAATAAAGAACCCGTGATACCAAATGCAGTGTTGATAAGAGCTTCCGAAATACCGGTTGCAAGGGCAAGGGCATCCGGGGCGCCGGCCTGCGCAAGAGCTCCAAAAGCGCGGATCATCCCGAGCACCGTTCCCAAAAGACCTATCAGCACTGAGATGGAAGCGATAGTGGAAAGGATAACCAGGTTTCGTGAAAGCATCGGCAATTCAAGCGCGGTGGCTTCTTCAAATTCTTTCTGCAACGCCAGGATCTTCTGGTCTTTTGAAAGTGTCGCATCTTTTTGTAATGTCCGGTACCGGAGCAAACCGGCTTTCATGACATTTGCGAGTGATCCTTTTTGTTTGTCGCAGGCAGCGATAGCATCTTCGATTTTGTCATTTGCCAGGTAATTCTGAAGGGTCTTGACAAAAACATTAAGCTTTCCTTTTCCGCTGGCACGTGCAATAGTAATACCACGTTCGATGGAGAAGGTGATCAGGACCAATAAAACGGTCATCAGAAGAGGAACAATCAAACCGCCTTTATAAACCATTGCGAGGTAGTTGCCCGGAATCGGATGCCATTTATCTGAAGGAACCTTGTTTTTAATCAGGTCGGCTCCCCCTTCAAAGTTGATTGGATTACCCATAACTTTCAGGTAGACTAGTAATGCTATTACAAATGAGAGTACAATTACTGCCACTGTAAACCACGACTTTAAAGCGTCACCAATGGATTGTCCGCCTTTGTTATTTGTCTTGCTCATTTTTAATTTGTTTTTAATTATTAATGTTTGAATTTTAAGTTTCTTAACAAGA
>Ga0224525_1000390_pt1 | contig 20546 bp, 14 predicted proteins | sample CFST100metaG_FD_179874 | JGI IMG/M metagenome (GOLD analysis project Ga0224525, IMG submission 179874) | Peat soil microbial communities from Stordalen Mire, Sweden - C.F.S.T100 | ecosystem: Environmental > Terrestrial > Soil > Wetlands > Peat | place: Sweden: Norrbotten County, Stordalen Mire...
GTCCTATTACCAGAAAAGTGATTAACAAGATTAAATAGAGAGAATTAAAATAGTTCCTAAAACAGCACCTTTCGGTGCTGTTTTTAGGTTAGGGGTTATTGCTTTGCTAAATCCATAAACTTATAATCTTCCGGGAATAGAAATTTACAAATATGGAATATACCAAACGAGATAAATAAAGCGGAAAAAACATCAATGGAATAATGCAAATGGCCAAAAATTACGGCCGTCCCCCCGATAAGAGTACAAGCGAGAAACAGCCACTTTAAATATTTCTTATTCCAAAATATTATTGCCATCAGAAAAGGCAAGCCGGTATGCCCGGAAAAAAATAAATCATCGCCATGGCTCAATCTTTGGATATAATCGGTCGGGTCAATATATGTCTGGGCCGCGGGTGGAGCGAGATGTGTTAAAACCATAAAAAAAGAACGGGTAATGATAAAAACAGCCAAACTTTTAAGAACAAAGGGGATATACTTCGGCTCAAACAATAAAATAATAAACAAAATAATAATAAATAATATTGCTCCTTCGGAATAAATTAAATGCACATCTAAAGTCGGAATATTATCCAATATAATATCGCTTTCTGAATTATTAACATGATTAGCGGCGTAAATCTGGGCGGAATTGTTTACTGCCAAGCTGATCATTATAAGAATAATCCCTAAAATTACATTTATTCGAAATCTTTTTTTAGGCCAACACAATTTATGCTTTTGAAATAAATTCATAAATTTATTAATTATCTAATAATTTCTTGCATTATTCTAACTTGCTTGAGAAGCATTTTTTTTGGTAAAAATGGTATTAAAAAAAATAATATTTTTTGTGAAAAAGTGATTCCCGAGATAATATTTAGTTTGCCAATCATCATGGCATCATAACCGGCTTGCGCCACAATTCTGGCGCTAGCTGTTTTTTTAAACATCTTCGTTTTATCCATTCCTGATATTTTACCAAATCCAGTCTCGGTTGCCCCAGGTAAAAGAGCCGTGACCGTAACATTAGTATCATACAATTCTTCCGCCAAGGCATTACTAAATGATGTAACATAAGCTTTAGTTGCAAAATACACAGCTTGTAGTGGTCCGGGGAGTAAAGAAGCGGTCGACGAAGTATTTAATATCTTCCCTTTATTTCTTTTTACGAAATCAGGTAAAAACATTCGCGTCAATTCGGTAAGCGCAATGATATTTAGATTTATCATTGCTAAATCTTTAGCCCATTCTCGTTCATAGAATTTTCCAATGCCGCCAAAACCGGCATTATTTATCAAATAGTCAATTTCAATTCCCGCTTCTTTCACTTCCGAATATATTTCCCTACCCGCATTTGGCAAGCTTAGGTCTTTGGTAATTACTAAAACACTAACCGCATATTTATTTTCTATTTCCTTTTTTAACGCTTCAAGTTTTTCTCTGTCACGAGCGACAATAACCAAGTCTCCTCCCTTCTCGGCATGGATTAAGGCTAATTCTTTCCCAATCCCGGAAGAAGCACCAGTAATTAACGAAACGTTTTTCATATACTTTAAATTATAAATAAAGTGTCCTTAAATTTCCTAATTTAGCTTTAAGCTCGGCTCAATAATTTTTTTCGCTTCATCACAACCATAGACACGCCCCGAACCATCATCAAATCCTGTTCCGCATGAACTTACAAATCTGTTTGTTTAGAAGCAAAAATATATGTAATCCTTAAAAAAGCTCGGAATGCGAGCCGATTCTTAACAATAAAATAGTTATTTCTAATTCTTCTATTTTATAAATAAGAAGGATGTCTGGCTTTATATGGCATTCAAAGCAATCTTTAAATTCCCCGACTAAACGATGATTAGTATTTCTAGATGACAAACCACCCTCTTTGACCAAAATATCTAAAACTTTCTGAAGTTCAATAAGCAGGGCTTTATTATGTTAAAAATATTTGGTAAATAAATATTTTTATATTGTTTGTCTGATGGTATTTCTTTGCCGCATTGTTGAGCAACAATTTCTTGTCTGTCGTTCCATTTCTTGTTTATTTGCTGTCTGTATTGTATTGGGTCAAATAATTCGCTCATAATTTCGGTAATATATTAATTATTTTTTTATTTTATTTATAATTTACTTTTTCTTTAAGATTATTTTTCATTTTTAATATTTCTATAATAATTACATATCCCCATACTCCAACTGATATTAATAACCCTAATGGATGTCTAAACCATGCACTATTAAAAAATCCAAGCGCAAGAAAAGTTGTTGCAAAAATTAATAGCGCAACTTCTGTAATAATTAAAATTATTTTATTTTTTGGTTTGTTAGAACGTTTTTTAAGAGTTAAAAGAGTGAGGCCACTTATTAATACTATTAGTCCACTTTGAGTCATCCAACTCCCGTCCGGAAAACTTGTTGAACCAACTATCATTATAATTCCCCAGATAATAAACCATTTAATTCCATTTTTCATATATTTTTATTGCACGCTTTCTTTCTTTATTTAATTTAATCATCCCTAGTATAAGCGTTATTTATGTTTAAAAAATACCATAAAATAACCAAACAATCAAAAAAATTGTTAATTAATTTGTTATAAGTTCGCTATCCCATGTACTCTCGGATAAGTGGGTATTTAGAACTTACCAAAAAGCCCCGTAAATATGGGGCTTCGTGGGTCTATCCAATACTAAATTGTCTTGGCGGAGAGACAGGGATTTACCCCTACGTTTCACTCCGGGGCATAAACTTCGAATTCCTGGCTTCTTTTCAAGAAGCTAAATAAAAAACCAGCCCTAAGCTGGTTTTTTATTTAGCTCCTGCGGAGAGACAGGGATTCGAACCCTGGGTACCTTTCGGTACACACGCTTTCCAAGCGTGCGCACTAGACCGCTATGCGACCTCTCCATTAGCGGTTAAACCGCTTATTTCATTTTTGCTTATTTTAATTTTCTAGCAATAATCGTTTTCAAACCATCAACATTCTCACCATTAGAATCAACATAATCTTCATACGGACGAGCGCCTAAAATCATTTCATCGCCGATAAAGATAGTCGGGGCGCCGATAACGTCATAATTCCCGGCCTCCGAACTCAACTCCTCTATTTTTGCGGATTTTACCTGATTAGTCAAGCAAGCGGAAAATGAATTTTCGTCCAGACCGATTTGCTTGGCATATCCATTCAATTCCTCCGGGCTTAATTTTTCATTTTTAGTTTTAGAAAATATCAGAGCGCGCATAGCAGTCCATTTATTTTGATCGCCGGCGCATTCAATCGCCAAGGCTCCCTCTTTAGAATCCGAAGAATTTTCCGAAACAAACGGGCGGACAATTATGGCTACATTATTCGGCTCATCAGAATAAATTTTATCAAGGGTACCGGCTAATTTAGCACTATAAACACTTGAACTATCTTCATAAACAAAAATTTTAACCGGCGCGTTTTTAGAACCAAACATCTTATCATCATCTTTTAAAGTTGGTATTTTTGAAGCGGTATAAGCCTGCTCTTTAGCATCGCTAGCTAAAGCATTTATTTTCACGCTTACTTGTTTATTCTTATTATTATTCTTTACCATATTGGAAACAGCCAAAAAAATTGCGGCCACTAAAATAATGGCAATAACAATAATAAACTTTTTGTTTTCATTTTTATTTTTTTTCATATTTGATTAAAGTCTCCCTTAGGGAGATTTTTTGTTACCCAAATTACTTCTCTAACGCTCCGGCTACTTTAAATATTAATTCCTCTTTTAAGCGCGGCGCAATCAATTGCGCGCCAATCGGCATATCATTTCCTTCTTTAGTTTTAACATTTCCGGCCGGAATAGACATTGCCGGTAACCCAGCGAGAGACGCACCGGTTACAAAAATATCTTCCAAATACATCGCCAACGGATCATTTACTTGCTCGCCAATTTTAAATGCCGGATGCGGCGAAGTTGGCGTTAAAATTATATCAACAATCTCAAAGGCTTTATTAAAATCTTCAATAATCAAAGTTCTAACCGCCTGGGCTTTTTTATAATAAGCATCATAATAACCGGCGCTAAGCGCATAAGTACCAAGCATGACGCGGCGTTTAACTTCGGAACCGAAACCGGCGCCACGATTGGATTTATAAAAATCTTGCAAGTCTTTCGCTTCATTCTTGGCTAGGCCCCAACCAACGCCGTCGAAACGCGCCAAATTAGAACTAATTTCTGACGGGGTGATAATATAATAAACCGGAACACCATATTCGGTATTTGGTAAACTTATTTCCACTAATTTCGCGCCAGCAAATTCTAATCTCTTCGCAACATCTTTTATTTGTTCCACCACTTCTTTATTCAAACCTTCCAAAAAATATTCATCCGGTAAACCGACTCGGACACCTTTAAGCGGTTGTACATCAGCTATTTTAACATTGTTAAATACTAATTCTCTTTCATAATCTTCAATTTCTTCCGGAGCACTAGTTGCATCTAACTCATCACGGCCGGCAATTGTCTTCAAAACCAAAGCGGCGTCATAAGCGGTTTTGGTCAGTGAACCAATAACATCAGTAGAAGATGTCATGGAAAGCAAACCAAAGCGTGAAATGCGTCCATAACTCGGTTTTAGGCCGTAAATCCCGCAGAAACTGGCCGGTTGTCTAATTGAGCCTCCAGTATCGGAACCAATGGCAAAGATGCACATATTGGCAACTATGGCCGCCGCCGACCCTCCAGACGATCCTCCCGGGACGCGCGTAGGATCAAGCGGGTTTTTTGTCGGGCCATAAGCGGAGTTTTCAGTTGAGGCGCCATGGGCAAATTCATCAAGGTTGGTCTTCCCTAACAAAACAGCGCCGGCAACTTTCAACTTTTTTATGATAGTTGCATCATAAGGCGCAACATAAAATTCCAAAATTTTCGAAGAAGCCGTTGTTCTTACCCCCTTAGTCATGATATTGTCTTTGCATAAATACGGGATACCAAGCAATGGCGACTTATCACCGGCTTTAATTCTCTTATCAGCTTCTGTCGCGGCTTCAAGCGCTCCCTTCTCACAGACAGTTAAAACAGCATTCAACTCCGGGTTTAATCTTTTTATGACCGCCAAACAAGCCTCGGTTAATTCTACCGAGGTAATATCTCCGGCGTCTAATTGCTCACGCGCCTCTTTAATTGTCAGTTCGTTTAAGTTCATAATCTATATTTATCTTTATTCTATCTTTATTTTTTCTTTAAATTTTCTTTATTCTGGTTTTGTTATAATACTTTTTGGCTGTGGGCCCGGCAGGTAGCAAGAATAACCTCGACAACTTATTCTTTGGAGTTCGATTCTCCGCGGGTCCACAGCGGTTAACCGAATTTAATTACAAAATTTGACCTTGAAATATTTTTTTGCTATAATAATTTTATTGTCGAGGCTATTCAAATATTGCAACCTGTAAGAATAAATAAATTCCTCCGTTTCTACGGGGGTTTTTATTTATTATAACACCCTCTTAACTTTAACTTGCCCATCTTCTAATTCTCCTTGTTCTAAGGCAGTCACAACCTCTTCTCTGTTCCAATCTTTAACTTCATCGCTGCGCAAAACATCGGACAATCCGCTAACTTGCGCTGTTGGTTCAATATTTTCAGTATTCACTTGATTCAATTTCTCGATATATTTCAAAATCGATCCTAGCTGATCGCCAAGATTTTTTTCTTCTTCAGCCGTTAGCTTCAAACGAGATAGTTCGGCAATATGTTTTATTTCTTCATTAGTGATGGACATATTTTATCCAATAATTTTTAAAAAATCCTTTTCCTCTAATATATTAACTCCTAATTTTTTCGCTTTATCATACTTTGAGCCCGGCTCGGCGCCAACTACAACATAATCCGTATCGGCTGAAACATTTTCTTTTACCTTTCCACCCAATGCCTTTATTTTATCTTTCGCTTCTCCGCGTGTCAAACTGTCTAGTGTTCCGGTTAAAACAAAACTCTGACCGGCCAATTTCGCTTTCTGACCGCTAACCGCATTCAAAGCGCTTATTTTCTTTAGGCTCAAAGAAACGCCATTTTCCTTAAACTTTTCCAAGAGCTCAAGATTATGTTCATTGTGCCAAAAATCATAAACGCTAGCTGAGACAATCGGACCGACATCCTCTAAATTTTCCAATTCTTCCAATTCAAAATCGGAAAAAATTTTAATCAGTTCATCAAGGGAAATTTCAGTCTGTTTTCCTTGTTTCTTCTGTCTTTTTTCTGCTACCTTCCCAGCCAAAAGCTGAGCGGTTTCTTCGCCAACATGGCGGATACCAAGCCCATAAATAAATTGCTCAAGTTCTAAAACTTTTCGCGCCGAAATCATCGCGATAACATTATCCGCTTTCTTCTCGGCAAATCTTTCCAGGCTCAATAATTCTGATTTTTTTATACTATATAAATCAGCCGCATTTTTTATTATTCCTTCTGTTAAAAATTGTTCAATTAATTTTGGCCCTAAACCTTCAAGATCGGCCGCACCCTTAGAAACGAAATGGGTTATCTGGCGCAAATTAACAGCATAGCATCTTTTATTTAAACAGCGATAAGCAACCTCATCGCCAATTTTTTCCACCCGGCCGCCGCATCTGGGACATTCTTTTGGAACGCTAATATGTTTTTCTTTTCCGGTCCGTAAATTTTTTAAAACGGAAACTACTTTCGGAATCACGTCACCGGAGCGCTCAATAATTACCGTATCGCCTAAGCGCAAATCCAAGCGTTTAATTTCATCAAAATTATGTAAAGTTGAACGGCTGATAACGGCGCCGCCGACCTTTACCGGTTCTAAAACCGCGGTCGGTGTTAAAACACCGGTGCGACCGACCTGCCAAATAATATCATTAACTGTCGTGGTTGCTTGTTCGGCCGAAAATTTATAGGCCATCATATAACGCGGTGCTTTACCAACTATTCCGAGCACATTCCACATTTTTAAATCATTAATTTTTACAACGGTGCCATCAATTCCAAAGGGCAAAGCTTCACGTTTTTTCTCCACTTCAGCGTAAAAAGAAAAAACTTCAGTTAAATTATGGCAAATTCTATTCTGGCGCAAAGTTTTCATCCCTAATAAATTGGCGAGCTTATCGGCTTGATCACGGCGAGTAATTATTTCTCCGCGTTCATATATTTTCCCAGATTTATCCCGCAATAATAAATCATAAGCATAGAATTCCAGCTTTCTTTCGGCAGTTATTTTTGGATCTAATTGACGGATAGAACCGGCGACGCCATTACGGGTATTGGCTAATTCCGGGCGACCATCTTTCGCATATTTTTTATTCAACTCGGTAAAAACTTTTTTGCTCATAATCGCTTCCCCGCGAATTTCTATCACACCGTCTTCAATCAATCCTAAAACTTTTTTAGTATCGCTGGCATCTAGCCCCATAGCTTTCAATTCTTTGACGCTGGGCACTTCTAATTTCAACGGAATGCTATTTATCGTCCGAATATTATTTGTCACATCTTCCCCGACTTTTCCATCACCGCGCGTCGCGCCGGCAATCAGCAAGCCATTCTCATAGCGGAGATTTATCGCCAAGCCATCAAGCTTTAATTCGCAATAATAATCTTCTTTAAGACTATGGCCTAAAAAATTTTCATTGCGTTCCGCCCAAGAGCGCATATCCTCTTCACTAAAAGCATCAAACAAGGAAATCATCGGCTGAGAATGGACAACTTTTTTAAATTTTGCGAGCGGTTTTCCAGCCACGCGTTGCGTCGGCGAATCGGGAGTGATTAAATCAGGGTATTCATTTTCCAGCAAAAATAACTCATTTTTTAGACTATCTAAAGCGGCCGCGGAAATGGTTTCCTGGTCTAAAACATGATAATTATAGCGGTGTAAATTTATCTCCGCTTTAAGCTTATCAATCCTTATTTTTGCTTCTAATTTAGTCATAATTTAAACATTGAGCAATTCCAATATAATCCTAATACTTAAATATTATAACATAAAAACCCTGCTTCGTCAGCCGACGAATAACAGGGTTTTTATCTAGCGATTTTTAATCAAAAATTGATTATTGAGCTGGGGTAGTAGCCGCTGGAGTAGTGGCAGCCGCACCGGTTGTCTTATTAGCGCCGGTTGCGTTGTTGATAAAAGAAACTACCTGATTGATAGTGGCAGTGTTCTGAGAGCTAACTTGCTCTAACTGTGTTAAAGCAGAAGTAGCGCTAGTTAAACGTGCGCTGAACTGCCAAAAAATCATAACCAAGACACCAACAATGATGCCGATTACTACAGGGAATATTGATTCTCTTTTCATAGTTTTGTTATTATTTATTATTTTTTTATTTAGTAGTCTGGGCATTGGTGGCGGAGTTAAGGAAATTAACAATGGAAGTGAGCTTGCTCGAATTATCGGCAATACTCTGTTGGACAGTAATAATCTTCTTGTCCATACGATTTAACGTAACGTAAACGAAAATGAATGAAGCTGCCACTAGGATCAAAATGATACCAGCAACTAATGGGCCAACAAATGATTTTTTCATAAATAGATTAACGGCATAAATAGAGCAGAATTAATATGGGCACTATTTATGTTTATTTTATTAATTTAATATTATTATAGCAATTTTAAGAATGGGGGTCAATTATTTACTTTTTATTTGCTTTTGTCATTCTGACGTTCCAGAATAATCACTCTAAGTTTCAAAGCATCAATTTCTCTTTGCTGAGCCTTAACTGCTTCAATCAAAGGAGCGACTAAGTTACTATAAGCCACCGATTTATTTCCCTCTTCACCGGTCACAATCTCAGGGAAAACTTTCTCAACATCCTGAGCGATCAAACCGATACTTGGAGAATTATCTTTCTTCCAATTAAAGGTCACACCGTTAAGTTGCATTATTTTCCCAAGGGGATTATCAATTAGCTGAATATCTTTCTTTAAAGAGCGATCGGAACTATTGTAAATAAAGCCAGTAGATTTAACATTACCTACAACTTCCAACATTTCCGAAGGGTTGGTTGTACCAATACCATAATGTGAATTATCAAGATTTGACAAACCAAGTATATTGTAACTAGTTACTGCCCCGGTAGAAATTGTAATTGTCTTGTCTTCATTATCAATAACTGTCGTTGCCGATGGGGCGGCTTCTTGTTTTATAGTTACAGGATTATAAACCGTTGTGGCGGCGTTATCCTTCACATAAAAATAAAATTGCGGTGCCCAAGAAACATTTGAATATACCCAAACATCGCGATTAGTGTCAACCGCACAAGAAATTTTCTGTCCTCTGTTTGGAGAAAGAGGTATATTCGTTATTCTGGCAATAGTCAGGGCGCCATTAAGAGTTACATTTATTTCGTTTGTCGTCTGTCCGCCGTTGCCATCAGTATTCTCCTGGGATGTGACTAAAATATTTAAATGAGAATATGGACCATCTAAATGAGCGACTTTATTCCAATAATAATGAGCTGAGGTGTCAAATGAGAATGGATATAGCGCAATCTTTGATTGGTAATCTGTTTTTACGGAGAAATTTCCTGAAGAATCAGAAGTGACAACACCGGCGCCAAGAGAGTCCACGCGGAAAGAACCGTTCACGTCTAATTTTACTGTAGGCGCGGTTGTTCCAATTCCAACGTTACCAGAACTTATATAATGAGGACCAGCACCGGTAATTATCAAATTCCCTGAAGAATTAACATCCGAAGTATTACTTAACATTCTTGACCAACCACTTGGCGTACCGCCGGCAATTGTTCTGGCATAAACTCCGTTACCGCCATTACTATTCTGAAATATTAATTGCCCAGAATAATTATATGAAGAACCATTTGATTCATGAGCAAAAGTTGCCCCCCAATACCAACCCGTAGTTGGCGTCCAAGATGCGCCATTGACATCCCAAAAACCTGCTTTATACTGAGATACATCATATACATTTTGCGTGGCAGGAGCAATATTTATTCCAGCAACATTGGAACCATAAATAATTTTACTAGTATCAATCCCATCCAACAAATCTGCATTAAGATTAGTAACTACCGTGTTAGAAGTGACTGCAAGCGGTGCTGTCCCAGCGGCCACAGTGGAAATAAGTTGATTTGATGTACGAATAGAACCACCACTTACATCTAATTTTGCTCCCGGTGCCGTCGTACCGATACCGACAGAACCCGAACGAATATTCATTGTGTTTACATTGTTTGACCAGAGATCTAGCACTCCATCACCAGTAGAGAACATACCGGTATCATATCCACCTTCACCAATAAACGAATAACCTGCTCCAGAATAAGGATTTCCTTCATTGGCAATTATTTGACCGGCAACACTAAGCTTTGTGCCAGGATTAGTAATTCCGATTCCCACATTCCCCGCAACGATAAGTCCATCAGCTGGAGCAGCGGAACTAAAATAAGTAGAACCAATAGAAGCATTACCGAAAACAGAAAATTTAGAGGCACCCTGACTGGCATTACCAATTCCGACATTACCGGATATCCAACTATTTACTGTGCTATTTGTTATATTAAGAGCCCCGGCACCGGCAACATTTCCAAGAAAATTACCATTACTATAAGTGAAAGAATCATTTACGGGATAGGTTGCATTATTACTGCTGTCGAAATTTAATGTACCAACCGGAGTGACATAACTCGTTGGTTCATAAAGAGTGGCGCCCCAACCATACTGATAATAATTAACTTGAGCCGTATAAAAAGTACTTGCCGGCACGGTAATATAAACATTTGTAGTACTATTAGCTTGTAAATAAGATCTAACATATACACCAGGGGTTCCTCCGTCAACATTTTTTATGTACCAAAAACCACCGCGTTGACCCAGAGAAACAGTAAGGATTCCTTTTCCGCCGGTACTACTTGTAATTCCGATTACTTCTATTAAAACCGCATCGCCCGTTCCTGACCCAGAAACAGGTAAAGTGGCAATCAAATAATTTCGCTCTACCCCATAATTCATTGGGATAGTTAAAGATTTTATTGCCTGGCCGCTTCCCCAACTAGCTCGGCAATCACCAGATAAACATAACCCCGTGGCGTTAATCGAACCAACGACTTGAAGTTTAGCGTTAGGATTAGTTATACCAATGCCAACGTTGCCGGAACCTCTGTTTATAGCAAATTGTCCAGAATCAATATCCAATCCATAGTTACTAGCGGAGGCATAAAACTGATTAAATGCCGTGACTCCGTAACCACCATCAAGAATAAATCTCATTAAATTTGTAGAACCAGCACCAGCCGGACCAAGAATATCTAACTTTGATCCTGGTGCTGTTGATCCAATTCCGACGTTACCATTAGGAACAACGAAGCTATTATTATTTAAATCCCACCAAAAATTACTTAAACCACTGGTACCGTTATAGCCACCATAATAAATCTTGTTAGCCGTGTAATCCATAACGGCTAAAGCATTGCTGTTAGAACTTTCATAAAGTCCAACTTCATCGCCAGAAAACATACCATCACTACCTAATAGGGCGTTACCATCAGCTCCACTATCTCCGGCATAAACAATTGGTGCTGACACATAGCTACTTGAATTAATCCATGAAGTGGCACTTATTTCACCACCAACAGTAAGTTTGTATAGCGGATTGCTCGTTCCAATTCCGACATTTCCCGCAACAATTAATCCGTTAGTTGGGGCTGGATAACTTTGGAAAGTAGTACCAATTGATTGATTACCGAAGACGGAAAGTTTAGAGGCACCAATACTGGCATTACCAATTCCAACATTACCGGCGAGCCAGTTACTAGAAGCGCTGGCAGATGATCTTAAACTTAAGGAACTAGCGACATCACCAACAACCGAAAGTTTGGCGGAAGTAGGATTAGAGTCAGCAATCCCGACGTTGCCACCCATAAAAATACCGGCATAATTTGTATCAGCTCCGGCAGCATTAACGTATATACCATAATTTGTTGTCGGATCAGCGCCATCGAGAGAACCTAGCGCTTCAAAATATCCGCCATAATAATTTGTGGATCCGCCATTATTATGCCCATAATTTGTGCTGGATGTTTTAGCGTATATACCATAATTGTTAGTTCCTGATGACGGTGAACCTCCTAACCCAGTCGTATTTAAATCTGATTCAAAATATCCTCCATATAAATTAGACACTATACCATTGCCTGTTAATATATTTTTACCGGCAACTGCGGAGGATAAAACACCATTAAACGATTGATTAAAATTATTAGCTACCGACAATTTAGCGACAGCAGGATTAGTATCGCCGACACCAACGTTGCCGGTATTAGAATTATAAATATTAGCTCCCGAGGTTGTCCATTGATTGCCACCGCCGGCAGTTACAATATCTGCCCAAGCAACTTTACAATCGCCAGACAAACATAAACCAGTCGCGTTAACCGAACCGGCAACTTGAAGTTTAGAATTAGGAGCAGTAGTACCAATACCGACATTGCCACCTAGCGGCTGAAACGAGAGAGGATAATAATTGGCGCCAGCGACAGTTCCATGTCTGACTTGAATCCAACCTTCATAGGGGCTGTTAGGGTCAACACCCATGACCATAGCAGTTGAAGCAGAACTTTTTATAGAAAAGGCCCCTAGTGGATTAGCGCTAGCTATTTCAGGAACATCATTAGAATATATCTGAATATGAGTTGATGGATTTGTTATTCCAACCCCGACGTTGCCAGAAGTATTCCAAATACCACTTCCTGGAAATAAAGTATTTTGACCCAAAGTAACATCACCAGTTGCGTCATTTACATAAAATGGTCTAAGAGTATTAAAACCTCCATATTGATTTCCGGAAGCAGTTAACATAAACCAGGTAGAGCCCCCATCATTTCTAAAGAAAGATCCATAATTACCACCAATCATTCTAATATTGCCGCTACTAGAGCCAGGGGTATTACTGACAACTTCGCCAGAGACATCTAATTTAGCTCCTGGCATTGTCGTTCCAATCCCTACATTTCCCTCATATCCATTATATAAATAAGGATAAGGAGAAATAGAGGTATAATTAGCTGAATTAGCATCAACGGCACTAAAATTAGCTCCACCAAAAACATTTGTTGTAAGTCCAACAGTTCTACTAGAGTCGCTACATCCGCCAGTAACATTTACTCCTAGATAATAGCTATTAGTATTAATTGTTTCGTACTGGAAAGAAACAGAATTATCTAACCCTCTCGGCGCAGAGCCATAACTGCTTGGGCCCATATAGTAAACTCTAGGAACACCGTTGTACCCCTTATTTATCATGTACTCAAGAGCGGAATCACCAAAAGCACAGCCGGATAAATTTACTATTACATGAACATCGCTATTAGCATTAAAGGTTCCTAATGGAATAAATTGAGGAACAGTAGGGGAACCAACCCAACTAGCATTAGATGTAATATAATTTGTAGTATAAAAACCACCAACATCAAATTTTCCTCTCGGGTTCGTTATTCCAATCCCCACATTCCCCGCAACAATAAGTCCATCAGTTGGAGCGGCAGAAGAGAAATATCCAGTACCGATTGAAGCATTACCGAAGACAGAAAGTTTAGAAGCGCCAATACTAGCATTACCAATTCCAACATTACCAGCTAGCCAATTACTGGAAGCACTGGCGGCCGATCTTAAACTTAGTGAGCTGGCAACATCACCAACAACTGAAAGTTTAGCGGAAGTAGGGTTGGTATCGGCAATACCGACGTTGCCGGTACTCATTATCCTCATGCGTTCGGTAGTTACGGTTCCTATTCCTGTTCTTGTTTCAAACGCCAAGTTTGCTCCATAATTGCCGTCGTCTATGTTTGCAATACGAGCCGAGATAACGCCGCTTGTTTTGGAATCAGTCCAAGCTATGGCATTTTTGTTTCCTGAAGATACGGGTGAAGATATGAGGAGTGCATCTCCGGGTGTAGTTCTGTATATTTCCAAAGGAGTTTCTGGATTAGTCGTCCCGATGCCCACATTCCCCGTATTATTATTATAAAGATTAGTTCCATTAAGAGTCCAACCGCCAGTGCCGGTAATAGCTGACCAATTGGCTTTACAATCGTTATTAAGACATAAATTTCCGGTTACAAAAAGTCGATCCGAAGTTGATGCCGTAATTGTTATATCTTTTGCCGATGCCTTATTAATAACAAAAAAAGACAGACACACAAGCAAAGTTGCGACTGAGATAGTGGATATTTTTCTTCTCATATTTTAAGAGATTAATATACTAATATTATACATTTTTTTTCAAAATCTGTAAATTAATATTTCCCTATTCTACCCAGGCGTAATAAACCGAATTTATGGCTCCAAACCAAGGAGAATAATAACTCTTATTTGCCCCGGAAGAAGCCTGAAATTTCCACAAAAGACTACTACCGGAACCGGTGAATAAATGCTCTTGACCGATAGTGGTTGCTTGCCAATCATTACTATTATTAGCCACTGAAAAACTTAAACCATTATTAAGAGCATTGCTCCCGCAAGAGTCAGCGCCACAAAGACTTAGACCGCTGAAATTAGCCATTTTCATTGTACCTTTAGAGGAAGATAAATTAACGGAAATTGCTTGATAATTATGTGACTGGTCAAAACCCTTATCAATTAATGACCACTTATTATAACTGACTGCTCCGTTATTTTTTTTGGCAGTAGCAATTTCTAAATAACCATCGGAACCTTCATGGCAAATTGCCGCCGTCGGTCCGTCGGCAAAAAATTCCTCATCCAGAGAAAGTAGGCCGCGAATAATTTTGGAACCATTCTGCCACATCTTTATCAGCTTCGGTTTGTTATCCGTTAAACTACAGATATACCAAACTGTTTCCGGTCCTTGTTGATATTTAAATATTTGCGGGACAAAACCATTGTCCGCCAATCTGGTATTAAAAAAATCTGTGATATTCCACAAAGTATTATTAACCACTTGATAACCGCTAAAATCATAACCAGCATAGAGGACAATATAATTACTTTCATCACCGCCAAAATATATATTTGATCCGCCATAGCCTTGGCGAGTGACAAACGGCACACGATTTTCCGGATCCAGCGTAGTTAAATTTGTTCCATCAAAGCGCCAAGCGCGGCCAACCTCTTGCCCATTCTCTGTCCAAACTGCTCCGACTAACCAATAATTAGCTAAAGGATAAATGGAAACTTTATCCGGTTTTCCGCCGCAACCGGAAAAAAGAGTGGTAAAATCTTTTACTTCGTCGTCATTATATTTTAATTTTTTTCCATCCCAAGAAACACAAAGCTGGCTATTTTTTGCTAAACAATATTGTGTTTTTGGCGTTTCCGAAAAACCGCAATAGGCCTGTGAACAGGCACCATTATCGCGTTTTTCATAAGAAGGGGTAAAAGAAAAAGCCGTGGCCATATCATCGTAACGAAAATTTGTTTTGCTCATGTCCACGTAATATGAATTACTGAAACCGTCGCCAAAAACATTATATTTCCAACCGCTGCGATTATCTGATTGATTAACGGTACCGGGAATTGGACTAGTTGCCGAGTTGGCTACTGGACTGGTTGCTGAAGTTACTGAACTCGCCGCCGGACTAGCCGTTGGATTAATTGTCGCAGTCGAACTGGCCGGAATTTCCGTTGAAGAGGAACTCATTTGGATATTTACTGCGTCGGGAACGACAACCTTATCGATCGGTTCGTCATAATAATGCATCGTCGATGTCTGGGTGCTAGAAGTTGTTCCCGATTGAGCAGCTAGCCATTCCTGGCGCAAACGAAAAACCGTCAATAAATTAATCAGACTAAAAATAAATAAACCAAAAAGCAAGGCGATAATAATTACAACTAAATAATTAAATTCTAATCGCTCGCGCAAACTTTTTGATAAGCGACGGTTGACTTTCTTTGAAAAAAAAATTTTCATAACAAACTTTACAAGATTTAATAATCAAAAAAAAACGCCCGTAAAGACGGGCGTTTTTAGTTGCTTTTATTGAACGATCATTGTACCTGTTTCACCCGAACGACCCGGGATATCTTGATAGAAGACATACTTACCGGCGGCTGGAGCGTTAAAAGTCTTAGCCATAGTGTAGCCCATTGGAACTGGAATTTCATCACCTTGAAGACTCTTGTCTTGAAATACTAAACGAGAATCAACGCCATCGGAAGTTAAAGAAAGAGTAACGGCGGCACCGGCTTTAACGGTAAATTCTTTAGGAACAAATCCACCGGTGGTCGCTTTCAATTTAATTGCCGAAGCGGCTAATTGTGATACTTGAATAGGAGCAGTTAAACGAGGAGCGTCGGCTGTCATTGGTGCAGCATCGTTTTTAACTTGAACGCCGCTATCGTTAACAACCTTATCATCCTTGGTGACTAAACTTGCGCCTGGCGCTTCAACAGTTGCGGTCTTCAATACTTCCTGAACGGCTGCCGGTAAATCTTTAGAAATTTCCGGGACAGGGACAGTTGAAGTAGATACTGTTCCGGTCGTACCGGTTTGTGTACCCGTGTTTGTTCCAGTTTGAGTGGTAGTAGTAGCTCCATTTTTACCGCTCGCAACAATAACAATGATAATAATTAAAACAAGTAAAACGAGGCCTCCGAGGATGAGCATCTGTTTTTTCTTGTTGTCTTGAGAAGAATTCTCCATATTTTTTAAGTTAATTTAATAATTATTTAAAATTATTTAACATTTATTTTACAAGTCTGATTTTTTCCCGGAATATCATTGTGGAAAGAATAGGCGCCGCGAGTAACAGGAGCAACAAAGGTAATGTCTTTTGTCTGGCCAATACTGATACCGGTAGCGGTAGCAGATAAACCACCATCAAAGACTAAAATTGCGACACCACCATTAGCAGTTACAGTTAAAGTAACTTGTTGGCCGGCTTTAACGTCGAATGAAGCCGGGTCAAAACCTTTAGTAGAGTCAATAGTCATCTTAATAGTTACCGGGTTTGTCTTTTCTATTGGAGCTTCTTTTGTTCCGGTCGTTCCGGCGGTAGCACCTACGGCTGGGGTCCCAGTATTAGCTGTGGCGGAGACAGTGCCAGAAGCATCAGGTGTTCCTGAGGTTGCTGTATTTGCTGGAGTGTTTGGAGTTACTTCTCCGGAAACTGGGGCAACAGTATTGTTGTCGGTCTGGGAAGTAGCCGCTTGGTCAGTTCCGGTATTAGCGGTATTGCTAGTGTCAGTTCCTTTATTTTTAGAGGAATTAATAATAGCTAAAGCAATAAGAGCAACGGCTAAAACAATCAGGACGATAATTAAAGTTTTCTTTTTGTTGGAATTTTTTGATTCCAAATTTTTTTTCTCTTCCATAAATTTGATAAAATTAAAAATTTTTTATTATTGAGTATTTTTTTATATTTTAATTATAACATATTTTTAAGGGACAAACAACGTATTTTCCGGCCTAATTATTACTTAATTATGAGGCTCGCCTTCTCTGTCTGATTAAGCGGTTTGGTTGGCCATTTGCGCCAGTCAAAACGGCTACCAATCAAACGCATCGATAAATCTACCGGATGGTCGGAACGGATAATTATATTTGAACCGGAAATTAAGGAATAAGTAGAAGCAAAACCATTGCGTGGGGTTAAGAAGACTTCAACATTATCATCATTAAATTCGATAACGTGATACCAAACCCATAAATCGGAACCGGATTTTTCTTTAGCCAAATCAATCCTTGCTTCATAATAACCATTTTTCTTAGAGAAAGTGGAAGCGGAAACACGACCAACATATTCTTCTTTCAAACCGCCGGCGATGGCGGAAGCAAAAGTTGAATAGTTAGTGCCTTTAATATTATAAAGAGGATCGACAACATTAGCGGTTATTTTATTAACAGCGGTTATACTATTCCCGTTAGCATTTAAAGTTGTGGCTGAACCCATCGTTATTCCGCCATTAAAGGTGGCGGCGCCGGTCGCTGTCATCGTACCGTTAACAAATAAAGTGTTGGTTGGAGCAGTAGTACCGATACCGACGGAACCGGAACCATTAATAGTTATATCATCACCATAATACCAAGCACCTCCAGTCCCAAGCTTATTAAAAAATCTTTTAGTTCCTAAAATCATCATTCCAGTAGCATCGCCATTATTAGTAGTACCAGCCACTGTAATAATTCTGCCTTGGCCATAAATATTAGAACCATCAGTGTTCGCCGGAATAGCAAATTCCAATTGGGCACCATTAACCATACTTCTCGCTCCCGTGTTTGCTTGTATTATTAAAGCTCCGTTTAACGAAGCGGTCGAATCTTTAGTATCTCCTGTGTCAACTATATGTAACTTTCCTACTGGATTAGTTATTCCAATCCCCACATTTCCCGCAACAATTAATCCATCAGTCGGAGCGGCATAAGAAAAATATCCAGTACCGATAGAAGCATTACCCCAAACAGAAAGTTTAGAAGCACCGATAGAAGCATTACCGATTCCAACATTACCGGATAACCAATTACTTGAAGCACTGGCGGCCGCTCTTAAACTTAAGGAACTGGCAACATCACCAACGACAGAAAGTCTCGCGGAAGTAGGATTAGTATCGGCAATACCAACATTACCGCTCCCCATTAATCTCATTACTTCTCCGGAAGTTGTAACGCCCGTGTTAACTTTAAACTGCATGAAACCATTAGTAGCATCACCAGATTCATAAGTACGAATACTGCTAGGGTAACGAGGGATTCCACCAGATCCACCTAAGTCTAGTCCGAAGGCTATTCCACCAACCCCAGTACTCTTGATTACCTGTAAGACATCAACGGAGTCCGATGTTCCAACAATAGATAATTTAGCATTTGGCGCTGTTGTTCCTATTCCAACGTTGCCTAATCCGGCATCACCATTCCAGATATTACCATTCCTTGTTCCTGACCAAACATTACCGGCGGCCACCAAACTAGCCCAATCGACTTTACAATCACCATTCAAACAAAATCCCGTGGCATTAACTGCGCCAGCCACTTGAAGTTTAGCATTAGGGGTAGTTGTACCGATACCTACGTTACCTCTAGTTTCAGCAAAATTAGCACCAGCAGTAGATCTAAAACCATGTCCAAAGGTAAGCGTATTTAAATCATATGCACCTGCTGTTGCCCCAACCACAGGACTAGCAATAAAACTAGGCATATTAGGGCCATAGCCATAAATATAAATTGGCCCAGGAGTTGTAGCCGAACTAACATAGATATCTAAATAAGAATTACCAGAGCCATCACTACTTATTCTTGCCTGACTTACATTACCGCCATTATAACTAGAATACCGAGTTTCTTGAATAGATCCACCAACTTGATAACCACCTATATAATATTGAATCTCAATATCAGAATTTCTGTTATCATAGCCTGAAAAAATTCTAACCATACCACCCTGAGAATTAGTTGTAGTAATTCTATACCAACCAACTGTTGTTGGGGTAAATACTACTTTTTTTTCTGTTAAAATGCCTGAAGTATGAATATCGCCAACAACATCCAATTTATATCCTGGATTAGTAGTTCCAATTCCCACATTCCCCGCAACAATTAAGCCATCAGTCGGAGCGGCATAAGAGAAATAAGTAGAACCGATTGAAGCATTACCGAAGACACCGAATTTAGATGAGGCATTAGAAGCGTTACCAACACCGAAGTTACCAGAGACCCAATCATTAGCCGTACTATTTGTTATTTTTAAAGCCGTGTTACCAGCGATGTTTCCGTTAACTGCCAATTTATCAGTTCCAGGGACAGTTGTTCCAATCCCAACATATGTACCATTGTTATAAATGTTAGAATCAGCAACCCAGCCTGTTCCATTATTTCTTAAAGTTTGTCCGTTAATACCAGTACCAACACCACCAGCGGAAACAACATCTGCCCAGGAAACACGGCAGTCACCAGACAAACATAAACCAGTCGCGTTGACTGAACCAGCCACTTGAAGTTTAGCGTTAGGAGTCATAGTACCGACACCAACATTACCACCATGACTAAGTTCTATATATCCACCCGCGCGCGCGGTATTATCAACATCATAAGATAACTGTACTCCGGAGGTAGTCCAATCGGTGCCAGTCGCTTCTCTTTCCAGACGAACACCTAGGGCTGAATCATTACCACTGCTACCGCCAACACTTCCCATTACTAATTCATTTCCGGTACTTGTTCCAACGACGCCAGCATATGTTTGGAATGTTGTACTCATAGCGCCAATTGCTCCTGGGAATCCATTTACTGTTAATTTTGCTGCCGGATTTGTCACGCCGATACCGACGTTGCCGCCTTTAATCGCCATTACATCGACAGAACCGGCTCCATCAGCAAAAGACATCCAACGACCAGGACTATCTGTCCTAAAACGAATTTGTCCGCTACCCACAGGAACTATGTTAAGAGTTGAATCAACATTATTAGTAAGCCAAATACTAGCTGATGAACCTCCAACCATTAGTGATCCATTTACATCTAATTTATAAGAACCAGGATTTGTTATACCAATTCCCACATTCCCCGCAACAATAAGTCCATCAGTTGGAGCGGCGGAACTGAAATATCCGGTACCGATAGAAGCATTGCCAAAGACAGAGAGTTTAGAAGCACCGATAGAAGCATTACC
>Ga0224525_1000391_pt1 | contig 20436 bp, 16 predicted proteins | sample CFST100metaG_FD_179874 | JGI IMG/M metagenome (GOLD analysis project Ga0224525, IMG submission 179874) | Peat soil microbial communities from Stordalen Mire, Sweden - C.F.S.T100 | ecosystem: Environmental > Terrestrial > Soil > Wetlands > Peat | place: Sweden: Norrbotten County, Stordalen Mire...
CTGCCCGCTCAAGTGGCGATGTTCACCACGGATGGCATGACCCGGCGGGGTGACGGCCTGTACGCGACCAGTTGCTCGATCCGCTTCTTCAGTTGCGTTACCGCTTACTCCACCATTCCCGAGATATTGCAGAGCAATCACGCCAAGATTTTCGGCGGCGCTGCCCTGGGCGGGCTGCTCGGCGTCTTGTGCAGCCTTGTTCTTACGCTCCTTCTCCGCCACAACAAGAGCGTTGAGCAGCAGCTCCGGCGGGCGATTGCCAGGGACAAGTTGAAGGTGGTCTACCAGCCCATCGTGAGTCTGGCCAGCGGACGCATTACGGAGGCAGAGGCGCTGGCGCGCTGGACCGATGAAAATGGCCTGGTGGTTGGTCCCGATGTCTTCATACGGATTGCCGAAGAGCGGGGATTTGTAAGGGAGATCACACGGCTGGTGGTGCGGCGCGTTCTGCGGGACTTCGGACAGGCGTTGCGCAGTCATCCGGATTTTCACATTTGCATCAACGTGACCGCCTCCGACCTGAGCGATGCTGAATTCCTTCCCATGCTGGACCGGGCGCTGAAACAAGCCGGAGTTGCGGCGCAAAGCCTGACGATTGAGATCACCGAAGGCTCGACTGTGCGGCACGACGCGGCCATTGAAACCATCCGCCGCCTGCGCAAGAGGGGCCACAGCGTCTACATCGACGACTTCGGCACAGGCTATTCCAGCCTGGCTTATCTGCACAATCTCTCTGTTGACGCCATCAAGATCGACAAGGCTTTTACCCAGGCTATCGGCACCGAGGCGGTAACCGTGTCCATCCTGCCGCAGATACTCGCCATGGCTGGAGTGCTCAACCTCGGAGTCGTGGTCGAAGGCGTGGAAACCACCGAGCAGGCCGACTATTTTGCTTCAGTGGCGCATCCTGTATTGGTTCAGGGCTGGCTCTTTGGGCATCCCGCCCCAGCGGAGCAAATCCAGCGCCTCCTGGCTGAAGACAAGAAGCCATCGTCCGCTCCCCCGGCAGGTCAATCATCGAAATGCTCGGCCCAAGACGAGCCTCAGACACTGCTTCCGCCGGCGCGCTCTGAGCGTGATCTACGCCATCGGCTGGCCTGCGCACTTGACAGCCGCGGCGGCGTCCATGAGGCTGACTATATGGCTCTTTGATCCGGCATGGGTGCCCCATCCTTTCCGCGTTCTTTGCGGAAAGGGTGGGATAGCGCAACGAATTCGTTTCAGAATGAATCAATTTGCGCCGCTTCGGTCATCTGCCAGAGGAGTTTCATGGACACCGACGAAAAAAAGGAACCCAGCCAGATGGAGCGGCTGGCGCAGGTCTTTTGCGAGCAACTGATGGCCTGTCTGGATGAGTGCGCTCGCGGACGGCGGGGGTTGTTCTCCAGCTATGAACCGATGAGCGGCGAGGGCGATGCCTGGCCGGAAGCGGCGCGGTTGCGCGAACTGGCGCTGGCGCTGCAAGGAATCTTTGCCCAGCAGGAAGAACGCAATGCGCTCTGCGACGAGTTCCTTGACCTGTGCACCATCCACGGCGAGTACAACCCCGGCGAACGAAAGCTCGCGCGGACGTTTCTGGAGCGGATCGAGCGGGGCGAGGTGGGCGCGCCCACGGAAGAGGCGCGCAAGCCGTGGTAATTCTGCATACATTTCTGGCCCTCGCGGCTGGCTTTGTCGTCGTGGCCACGCTGGAGTTGATCTTTTCAGCGCTGGTGGATCACTTGGCGCCGAGCTGGTCGGATGCGGAAGGCAGGCGGTCCCCTGCGGGAAATTTGCGCAAGTCGCGGTTGAAACCGGGGTATGTCTTCGTTAACTTCGGCTCCTCGTTTTTGGCCGCGGCGGCCGGCGGCTACGTAACCGCGTGGATCGCGGCCGCCAATCCGCTGGTTCAGGTGCTGGCGCTGGCGATCATCGTGCTGGCAATCTCGGCGCTCAGCGCCCTGCAAGCGCGCGGTCAGCAGCCCATTTGGTATCAACTTGTGCTGGTGGCCATTTCGCCCATCGGCGTGCTGGCCGGCGGACTGGTCCGGCTCAGGGTGATGGGAATTTTATAGAGCGGTTCTGGCTAGGCATTTTCACGGACGGTATAAAGAAGCTCTAGGCCCCATCCATTTCACGTTCTTTGTGAAATGGATGGGGGAGACCGTGAATTCAACCCTATAGGAATTGTGAAAATGCCCTGGCGCCGAGCTCGGGATTTACCAGCGAACGCCAAAGGTGACCGGAATCAGCTCCGTCGTTCCCACGGCGTGAGGAAATGTATCTGCTGAAAGCTGGGGCGTATTCAGGAAGAGGTAACGAGCCTCGGCATAGAGCTGCATCTTGCCGTAGCCGTTGATGCCACCCGGCCCACCCAGCCGGTGTGTGATGCCGAAGCCCAGGTTCAAACCTCCCTGGTTGGACGAGAAGTGGTAGACCGTTTCGTCTTCTTCGTCAATTTCGCACCAGTAGTCGCACACTTCCACGTCTTCAGGAACGGTGAAGCTGGTCACTTTGCGATAGAAACCGCCGCCGCCGGTCACATAGACGCTGTTGGTCCTCTTGGGAAAGAGATCGACGACCGGGTCGAGGGTGAGGGACCAGATGTGCGCATGACCGCCTTGTGCGATCTCCGTCTCGGCAATCATCGAGCCGGGCAGCTTGTTGTCCATGAATTGATACTCGGCCAGAAGCGAAAGGTATTTGTTGAAGTGCAGGCCTCCGCCCACGGTAAAGTTGCCGCCCCAGGTGATGAAGGGACCGCCGTGCTTGGTCGAAGTGTCGTTGCCGATGGGGGCGTTGAAGCCGCCACCGAACTCCAAGGCGATTTTGTTCCAAGGGCTGCTCTTTGCGCTTTCCGCCCAGCCAGTGCCGCCTGATTCGCTGGCATACTGCATCGTTGCGCCGCGATCGGCCTCCACCGGAAAGGCATTGGAACTGGATTCATACGCCGCGAGCAGACTCGGATTGGATGGATTGGGGGAGAGCGAAGACTGGGCGCTGGCGGAAGAAAGCGCGAGAATTGCCGCGGCTCCAAGAAGGCTTGTGCGCCGCACGAATGGCATCAGACGAAGAAGGGACATGGTAGGACCTCAAAAATTGGATTTGCCTTGTTCCCGGGAACGATTGCGTTCTCCAGGTAATAGCTTAGACACGGAATTGACTGGAATGTTGCGGTGGGCGAGTGCCCCCCTTCATAATAGTGACACTTGTGCAGACTGTGCCACTGTTGTATATTTGTGCCACAGTGCGGCGAGGTGGGAATTGTGGAAGTTTTGGGACAGGCTGAGCCAGAGGTCGTTTGGGAACGCCCCAAGTTTGTCAGTGAACTTCGGGTCCGGATGCGCATGGGAGCGAAGGGGCGCATTGTGATTCCGGCGACGATGCGGGAAGCATTGGGGATAGCGGAAGGCGAGATCATTGATCTGCGTATCGTGGATGGCGAGTTGCGCATTGCAACGATGCGGGAACTTCTTCGGCGCGCACAGGAGAGTGTCAGAAAATACGTGCCGGCCGGGGTCAGTCTTGCGGATGAGTTGAGCGCTGAGCGGCGTGAGGCAGCCAAGCATGAATGAGGTTGTTTTCGACGCCTCAGCGATGCTCACGTTGCTTCACCATGAGCGCGGAGAGGAAAAGCTGACAGTGGATATTCTGGCACGCTCTGTCGCCAGCACCGTCAACCTTGCCGAGGTGCAATCGAAACTCGTTAAGAACGGAGGCACCCCCGATGTTGCCTGGCGAGACGCCTTTTCCTCCGTCAGTTTCGTGGAGCCATTCACTATCGAACAGGCTAGAATTGCGGGCGATCTGATTGCAATCACCGCGAAATATGGCCTGTCACTGGGGGACCGCTCCTGCCTGGCGCTGGCGATCACGCTGAAGGCTCCGGTCTATACCACCGAGCAAGTTTGGCGTGGGCTGAAGCTTGGCGTGCCGATTCATGTGATCCGGTGAGGCAAAATGAAGCGATGTCTGGGAACAGCAAAGGCCGGAGCAACCGCTCCGGCCTTTGCTGTTTGCTAACTCCGCTAACTTGGCTAGCCCCGCTAACTCCGCTACCCCTGAATGTCGAACTGCTCGGGGTGCAGCGCCGGGTCGCTCTTGACCAGGATGCTCTTGCCGACCAGCTCTTCGTATTCGGTGAGCCAGCTTCCGTTGTTGGATTTGAGAACCTTGACGGTTTCGGGGTTGACGCGCAGGACCACGTCTTCGCCCTCGAAGGTCTTGCGCATCTTGCGCAGTTCCACGTAGATCTCGTTGCAGACGGTCGTGGGGCTCTTGACCATGCCGGTGGCCTGGCAGATGGGGCAGGGAACCGAGAGGGTCCGTTCGAGCGATTGCTTGACGCGCTTGCGGGTGATGATGACCAGGCCAAAGTCATTGAACTGCAAGACCTTGGTCGGTGCACGGTCGCTCTTGAGGGCTTCTTCGATGGCGGCCATGACCTTGAAGCGGTTCTTGCGGTCGTCCATGTCGATGAAGTCGATGACGATGATGCCGCCCAGGTCGCGGAGGCGAATCTGGCGGACAATCTCCGGCACGGCGTCGAGGTTCGTCTTGACGATGGTGTCTTCAAGGCGGGCTGACTTGCCCACGTACTTGCCGGTATTGACGTCAATGGCGACCAGAGCCTCGGTCTGGTTGATGACGATGGAACCGCCACTCTTGAGCCAGACCTTGGAGCAGAGCGCCTTGGAAATTTCGTCCTCGACGCCGAATTGCTCGAACAGCGGCGTCTCCTTGGTGTAGAGCTTGACGCGGCGAACCAGGGAAGGCGAGAAGTGGTTGAGGAAGCGCACGATGCGCTCGTAGCCGTCTTCCGTATCGACCCAGATGGCTTCAAAGTCGGTGCTGACCTGATCGCGCAGGATGCGCTCGATCAGCGAGAGATCGTGATAGATGAGGGCCGGCGACTGGGAGTCGTCGGAGCGCTTCTTGATGTCGGCCCAGAGATTCAAAAGAAAGCGCAGGTCGACGCGCAAATCCTCTTCGGATGCGCCCTCGGCGGCGGTGCGGACGATGAATCCGCCGGAAGCCTCGCCGCGTTCGTGGACCAGAATCCGCTTCAGGCGCTGGCGCTCTTCATCGGAGGCGATCTTGTGGCTCACGCCGATGTGGTTGACGGTGGGCATGAAGACCAGGAAGCGGCCAGGCAGGGCGATGTGCGAAGTGATGCGCGCTCCCTTTTTGGCGATAGGCTCCTTGGCGATCTGGACCAGAATCTCCTGCCCCGGCTTGAGCAGGTCGCTGATGATGGGCAGGTTGGACATTTGCGCGGAGCGGCGCGAAGAACCGTGGCCGCGCATGTTGCGGTTGCCCTGCGCCGCCGCTGGCGCTGCTGGCGCTGCCGCGGATCCACGTCCACGGCGTCCGCCGCGGCTAGAGCGCTCACGGCGCGGCTGCACAACCGGCTGGCCTTCATCCGAAGGCTCTTCACCCTCGTCCTCTTCATCATTCTTTTCGTCGAACTTCAAATCCATGCGGTGGTCGAGGTGAGCCTCTTGCAGCATCTCACCCACATCGCCGGAGCGAACCTGCGCGGGCAGAGTCTCCTCTTCAAAATTGTCCAGGTCGTGATCTTCAGCTTTGTTGTGGCGATGGCGGCGGGGAGCCTCGAACTCCTCTTCCTCGATGATCTCTTCCTCAATGAGGCCGCTTCCGGGTGCGTAGGATGAGGCCGTTGAAGTGGGCTTGGCCGCCGGCTTTACGGCTTTCTCTTCCGCCTTTTTCTTTCCGCCCAGGCCAAAGAGCCGGAATCCGGAAGGAGGCAGCGGGTCCACGTTGTGCGAGGCGGAGGCATTGTCTTCCGGCGCGGCGTTTTCATCTGTTTCATCAAGTTCAACGTCAGCGATGGCTTCGTCTTCCGCTCGAGCGGGTGTGTCGGTTTCCTCGAAGAAATCCTTCTCCTCGACGGCATCCGGGGCGGCCTGCGGCTCAGATGCGGCTTCCGCGGTGGGTTCGTCCTTGCGGTTGTGGCTTCTGGAAAGCGACTCGCCGGGCAGCGGGCCGTTGCCGTCCCACGCGATAGGCGATTCAATCAGCGTCGAGGGCTTGAAGCTGCTGGCCGGACGGACGGGCGCAGCGGGCGCGGGCTTTGCTGCTTCCTCTGCCGAAGCGCCACCGTACTTGGAGAGTGACTCTCCGGGCAGCACAAACGGGGTTTCGGAAGAAGCGGCAGCGCGTTCGGGACGAGGCGTCCGCGCGGGCGCGGCAGTCGCATGAATCTCCGGCGCAACCTCCGGGTTGGCTTCCTTGGCTTCTTCAACGACAGCCGTTGAAACCTCGCCACGCTCACTGCCGCCACGCTCACTGCCGCCGCGTTCCTGTGAGCCAGCTCCGCCACGGCCACCACGGCGGCGGCGTCGTCCGCGCCAGCGCTTGGTGCCGGGCTCGTCAAGATCCTGCTGCTCGGGACCAGTTTGTTCGGAACCAGAGACCGGTTCGGGAGCGGGTGCGGTGCTTGGCTCGGATGCGGCCTCAACCACAAGACGGCGATCCCGGGAGGGCTTTTCAGTCTGCTCCTGCGTCGGTCGCGATTCCTGCTTCTGCACGGTTTTCTGGCTGGAGCGGTCGTGGCGAACTTCACGCGGAGGCTGAACGCCGCCACTGACCGTGGCCTTTTCCAGCTCATCCGTTTCTTCCTGGTCTTCCAACTCCAAAAAGTCGGTTACATAAAGGAAGGCGTCGCGTTCCAGTCCCACATCCACAAACGCGGACTGCATGCCGGGCAGGACGCGGGTGACGCGTCCGTTGTAGATTGACCCGGCCAGGGTGTACTCGTTTTCGCGTTCGTAGTAGACTTCCGCGAGTTGATCGTCTTCAAGAATTGCCAGACGCGTTTCATGCGGCGTGCTGGAGATGCAAATTTCTTTTGCCATCGTACCTTTCCGCCCAGCGGCGTATGCCTGCTGGGACCCACGGCAAGGTTGGATGGAAAGGCGCAAGGCCGGAAGGAGAGGGGATGTGCGGACGGGGTGTTCCGTGAGTTGCTGGTGTGCCGGTTGCCGCGCCAGGGACGGCCCCGGAGGGCGGTGAACCATGGCGAAGGTCTTGCAGAACAAGCTGTACGATACGGTAACCCGATTGCAGAGAGTTTGTGGCCAACCAAGCCGGGAATCCCAGCGGGGCCGTTCCACCACTGGCAACAGTAGAGTCGCGCCGCGCGCCGGAGATTTCTGACACTTCCGCGCCTGCGAAGCAACTGGTACGCCGCCAACGGTTTTCCCGTCTCTGCGTGCTCATGAATCCAATCCTGCCGGGTCTCGTGATCCATCCGGACCTGACCGGCGAAATGTTTGAAACTAAATCTTTTGTGGACCGGACTTTTCCGGGGAACACAAAAGGTGAACCTGCGAGTCCTGGCCCGGAGTCCGCTCAGTTGACGAACCGGCGCATGCGGACATTCATCGCCGCGCCCAGCGCCAGGAATGTAAACAACACCGAAGATCCTCCGTAACTCATTAACGGTAAAGGAATTCCGGTAACGGGCATAAACCCGATGACCATGCCCACGTTGACCGCAATCTGAAAGGTCAACACCGCCACTACCCCCATGATAATCAGGGAACCGGGCAGGTCCGCGGCTGTTTGAGCGTTCTGAATCAAACGCATCAATATGAAAAAGTATAGCAGCAGCACGAAAATCGCGCCGACGAATCCGTGTTCCTCGCAAAAAGCGGCAAAGATGAAGTCGGCGTGGGGAATGGGCAGAAAGTTTCCCTGGGTCTGCGTTCCCTTGGCCGCGCCCTTGCCCCAGATGCCGCCGGAGCCGACGGCGATCTTGGATTGCAGAAGCTGATAGCCGGTGCCTCGGGGATCGCTGCCGGGGTTGAGAAAGCTGGTCAGGCGGTCCTTCTGATAGGGCTTGAGGACCTTGCCGCTAGTCCATGCGCCGGCGATGAGCACCGCCCCGCAACTCAACAGAATCAGCGATTGGCGGAGATTGATGCCGCCCAGGAAAAGGCCCGCGATCAGAATCGGCGCGTAGGTAAGCGCGGTTCCCAGATCGGGCTGGACGAGTACCAGCACCATTGGAATGCCGACCAGCGCAAAGGATTTGAAGATGTCCTTCCAGGTGAGGCTGCGCCCGCCCAGGTTGGCGAAGTAGCGGGCGACAATCAGAATCAGAATCAGCTTGACCCATTCGGAAGGCTGAAAGTGCATGGGGCCAATGGCAATCCAGCGGCGCGCGCCCAGAACCTTGTGGCCCACCAGCCGGACAGCGATCAACGGCAGCAAAAAGAAGCCATAGGCCCAGGGGACCCAGTCGAGCAGGCGGTGGTAGTCGATTTTGGAGAAAAAGAACATGGCGATCAGACCGCCAACGATCCAGAAAATCTGCTTGGTGTGGAAGCCGGTGTACTTGGTGTGCAGCGTGGCAGAGTAGATTTCAAAGACGGAAATCGTGCAGAGCGCCAGCACCATCGCCAGCAGCGTCCAGTCAAAGTCGCGAAAGCTCAGCAAGCGGCGCATCAGCGTAGGCCTCTCTTGAAGCGCAGCGGCGTGGTTAGCAGCCATGCGGGCCAGGGAAGCCGTGCGCTGGCGAAGGCCGTGGGCCGTGGCGTGGGGTAAAGGAAGAAATGCCCGCCGTGCAGATGGGCTGCCTGCCGGTTTCCGCGGCCAGCCGGCGCCGACCAGACGGCCCCCATCTCGACTGGCCTGGACAGGGCCGCCTGCTCCGCCGCGTTGTGCTCCTGCATCCGCTGCTTATTCACGTAGACGGTAGCCACCTGGGCGGCAAGTTTGGCGGCATTCGAGCCCCAGTCGCCGTGTTCCCAGAGCACTGCTACCACGAACTCCGGATTGCGGCGCGGAATGACGCCGACAAACCAGCCGTTGGGCCGCGTATCCACGCCCGGACTCATGCGCCGGACGGCTTCGTGGCTGGCGACCTGGGCCGTGCCGGTCTTGCCGGCGAAGTCAACGCCCTCCAGATGGGAAGCGGCGGCCGTGCCGCCCATGGCTGGATCGGTGGCCCCGGCCATGCCTTCGGTGATTGTCATCCAGTTGGCTGGATCAAGGCGGATCGAAGCTTCGCCGGAGCCGGGGTAGGTGTCCAGAAGCGCATGACGGAAGTCGGCGGGGAGTTGATCGGGGTTGACCACATGGGGCCGCACAAAGTGGCCGCCGGAGGCGATGCCGCCGATCATGCGGGCCAACTGGATGGGCGTGGCCGTGACCGCTCCCTGGCCGATGCCCACCGAGATGGTTTCGCCGGCAAACCACTTTTCGTGGTAGTTCTTCAACTTCCACTGTTCGGAGGGCACGGTTCCAGTGACCTCATTGGGCAGGTCAACGCCGGTGCGCTGGCCCAGGCCCGCGCTTTTGGCGTAGCGGGCGATGGTGTCAATGCCCAGCTTGTTGGCCAGGGTGTAATAAAACGTGTCGCAGGACCAGGGAATGGCGTGCTGGATGTCAACCATGCCGTGATGCCGGTCGCAGGCGTAAAAGTGGCCGTAAAAGGAAGCGCCGCCGTTGCACATGACGCGCATGTCCTGCGCCACGCCCTCTTGGAGTCCGGCGACGGACATGAGAATCTTGAAGGTCGAGCCGGGAGCCAGTTGCGCCTGGATGGCCTTGTTCATCAGCGGATGGTCCGGGTTGCCCATCAGGCTATTCCAGTCGTCGCGGTTGATGCGTCCGGCAAAGGCGTTGGGATCGTAGCTGGGGTGGGAAACCATGGCCAGAATCTCGCCGTTGCGCGGGTCCATGGCCACCACGGCGCCGGCGCGGTCGCCCAGGGCAATTTCAGCGGCGCGCTGAATGTCGATGTCGATGGTCAGTTTCAGGCCCTGGCCGGGAATGGCGTGCTGCACCCCCACGAAACCAACCTCGCGGCCGTGGCTGTCGACGAGCACGTCGCGGGAACCGTCCTGGCCCCGGAGCAACTGGTCGTAGGTCTCTTCAATGCCCGCCTTGCCCACCACGTCGCCGGGGTTGTTGTAGGCATAGCGCGGGTTGTTCAGGTCCTCTTCGCTCACCTCGCCCACGTACCCGATCAGGTGCGCGGCAAAGCCGTCCCGCGGATAGAGCCGCCGCTCCTGGTCGATGGTTTCCAACTCGGGCAGCTCGTTGCGGTGGGACTCAATGAAGGCCTGTTCGTCGGGGGAAATCTCCTGCTTGATGGGAATGGGCTGGTAGCCGGGGGCGGCGCGGTAGCGGCGCAGGGTGGCGCGCAACTGCTCCAGGTCCAGGTTCAGCCCGCGGGCAATCAGCGGCAGGTCGGCATCCACGTTGCGGTTCTGTTCGCGGACCAGAAAGCAGGAGACGGAGGGGTAGTTGTCCACCAGCAGCCGTCCCTCGCGGTCGTAAAGCTTGCCGCGGCCCGCCATCAGCGGAACCTTGCGGACGCGGTTCTGCTCGGCAAGCTGGCGGAAGCTGTCCGCGCCCAGCACCTGCAACTGCCACAGCCCGGCGACCAGCGCCAGCATCATGGCCAAAATGCCGTACTGCACCACCGACAATTTGAGGGTGGAGATTTTTTCGCCGCGCGCGTTGTTAATGGAAAGCATTCTCTCTGTGCCTTGCAACCTGTTGGAAATCCCGTTCCGGAAGAGTCAGGCTGCCCGTCCGTTCCCTCGCTCAAAACCAATCTTCCTGAATCCCGATTCCTGTTCCCCGCGCCCTAGTCTCTGACCGCTTGATTTTGTACCATCGCTGGGTGCCCCACATCTCGATTTTGAGATGTGGGAAAGCACGAACTCAATGAAACTTCTTCATCCGGTCAGAGTCCTAGTCCACGATTTTTAGACGGTCCAGCAAGTGGAAGAGCATCAGGGCAATCAGCGAGTTGATAACCGCCTTAATCAGCTCAATCAGCCAGTTCCAATCCAAATCCAATCCCAGCAGAATGCGATAGACAAGGAAGTAAATCGCGCTGGACACAAGCGAAAGCACAAAGGTGAGGATCAGGCGGACAGTAGGGTCCTCGACATCGATGCGCGCGCCCACTGAACCAGCCAGGAAGCCAACCACCGTTTTGGCAACGCCATTGACGCCAATGGCGTGGTGGGTGAGAGCGTCCTGAAAAAGTCCCAGCCCCGCGCCCATCAGCGTTCCCTGGATAGGATCGCGCCGGGCCAGAGCAAAATAAACCGTCACCACCAGCGGCAGATCGAACCAGACATAACCGAACAACAGCCGCGGCAGCCAGGCTTGCAGCACCAGCGCCACCAGCGGCGTCAGAACATAGACCAGCAGCGGATAGCGGGCAATCCCCATATCGTGACGGTAGTCGGCATCCAAAACGGTCATTGTTCGGTATCCCTTTCTGGATGAGCGGCTGGGGAACTGGCCGGCTGGCTCGACTTTGATCCGGATTTCGACGCCGGTTTGGAAGTGGCCGATGGCGCAGTTTGCGCGCGCGGCCGGGGATTCGCCGGCGCGGCCGATGGGGCTGTTCCCGGCGTAAAGCGGTCCGTGTGCCGCGCCGGCATCAGCTTGGGCGCTTGCGGCGCGGCAGGCGCGGGCGCGGCTTGGCTCTGTCCGGCCTGGCCGGGCGTTGCCGCTGAATTCGCCGGTGGCGCGGTCGGATTGGTCAGCCCCGGCAGCTTTTGCGCCATGATTTCAGAGACCTTCTGCTGCGCCTTGATGGCATCCGCCTCGGCGCCCTTCAGCGCCTCGCTGGTGGCCAGATCCTGCTGTACCTCCGACGAGAAGCGCGGCTCTACGGAGGTGATCACCAGCACCTCATCGAGCTGATTGATGTGGGCCGCGGGCTTTACGATCACGTCAATGTACGAGTCGCGCTCGGGGTCCCGCACCACCTTTTCCACCACGCCCACCGGCAGCCCGCGCGGAAAAATCTGGTCGCCGCCAGCGGTAAAGACTTTTTCTCCGGGCTGAATGCGCTCGTCGGAGAGAATCCCTTCAACCTGCGGCCGCCCGGCGGCGTTGCCGCGCAGAATGCCGCGCAGGCGCGTGGTTTCCAGAATCACGCCCGCGCCGCTGGTCTGATCGTTGATGGCCAGCACCTGCGCCGAGCGCGGATAGACCTCGCGGATTTTGCCCACGATGCCGTCCGGTGTGATGACGGCCATATCGGGCTGAAGGCCGTAATTGCTTCCCTTGTCGATATAGAAGACGCGGGATTGATCGCTGCCGCTGGAGCCGATGGCCTGCGCGGCCAGCGTCTTGTAAACGTATTTCTGCTGGAAATCCATCAGCGCCTGCAAGCGCTGGCCCTGCTTGGCGTCTTCGAGCAGCGTGGCCTGCTCCAGCCGCAAGCGGTCGATGGCCTTCTGCAAATCCTGGTTCTGCTCGTGGACGTGGCGCAGATCAAGGTAATCCTGCCAGACGCTGATCGCGCCCATCTTGGTCGCATGGAAGAGCTCTTCCGGGGGTATGACCACCGCATTGGCCCATAGCCGGATCAGGCGCACGCCAGACGAGTCGCGCGGGTCAAGCGAGCTGCGCCCGCTGTCGGCGCGATGCACCTGCATGGCCAGCCCGATGATCTGCGCCAACAGGACGGCCAGCAGTACCAGGAGATTCCGATAGCGAACAAAAAACGATTCCATGGCGAAAGCTCCTGCCGGGAGGGAACCAAACAGAAAGCAGGAGCATTACCAGTATACTGATGGCCACCTGCGGTGGGGCCAAACGCTCACTATTCGCTCGCATGGGGTTCGTGGCATCCCACCCTTGCGAAAGAAAATAGTTGCAAGGATGGGGCACCAGACTTTTGGATCAATCCGATGGGGGGCCACCCGCCGAAGAGGAGCTTTCGCCTTCATAACGCCATAATTGTATTTACACTATTGTAGTTAACGGGATTCGTTTCGAGTGGAACGAGGCGAAGAACATTGCACAATCTGGCCCCGGAGGGGCTAGCGATAATAGCCCAGGATGGAGCAAAGCGGAATCCTGGGTATGCTGCACAATTTGCTCCAAGCCCCGTAGGGGCGGCACGAACGGGAACGCGCAAGGAGAGACAACCTTATGCAGACGAAAATGGTTAGTTCTACGTTGGAGACATTGCCGGAACTGACAGAGGCGCAGATTGCCAACCTGCGGGCGCTAGCTGCGCGGCCTGACAACGAGATCGACTTGAGCGACGCCCCTGAGTTGTCAGCGGAACGTTGGAAAAAGGGGATTCGCGGCCATTTCTATCGTCCGGTCAAACGGCAGATTACGGCGCGCGTGGATGCGGATGTGCTGGCGTGGCTCAAGTCGCAAGGCAAGGGATATCAATCGCGCATCAATGCAATTCTGCGCCGCGAGATGCTGACGGCGTTCAAGGCAGCGGCGAAATAGCCTGCGGCGCGAAGAATAATGGAAATTTAGGCTATTCCCGTCTGAGACTTTTAGCCAGAAGCATACCCAAAATTTCTGGAAAGTCACCACCGAGGATTCGTTTACCAACGCACTCATCACATAGTGGATTGCCTTTGATAACTGAGGTGGCAGGATGCGCACAGTCCTCACAGACCTGTTCGTTATCACCAATTGGAATGTGAACATCAACGGACATGATTAAACCTCGTAATCAAAGTATTGAGCACACCCAGTAATTTTGCAAGGGATAATTACATTGATACTCTTTCAGGCATTTGCTGCCCGATTGTCTTCTCATTTTGTAACTATTGGCGGGTCCCGGACGTCTGGGCTGTTAAACGTAATTTCCCACAGATTCTTGTGGCGAAGGCACTGGAAAAATGCCAGACTATTAATGAGGTGTTGCGGTGCCTGGAATAACGAGAGACTCTTCGATACGGCGCGATGCAAAATCGGGGAAGAAACGTGTGCAAAAAGCGAAAATAGCTTGTATGGATAAATGTCGAGGTGGTTATCAGCAAAACGTCAGAGATGTTAATCCATCCGACATACGCATGAGTACGGAGGATATCAAATGTGCTGGTTTGCACAAAGCAGGTAGATTACTCTGGTGCATGGCCTGTGGATGTGTTTGGGAAAGATATCACGATGAGGTTGGTGTTTGCCTCAACAAGATTGGGAAATTCGATCATTTCAAATTGTCTTCCACATTTGAACGTTACGTTTTTCCCTCATAATAAATCATCAAAAATGTTCATATAATCATTAGTCAGACATATGACCCAACTCCGGATTTTCGGACCTGGGAAGCCCCGGGCCTTCTGTCCGCGGTCAAACAAAGTCCGCGCCTGAAGGCGCATCAATTCATGCTTCTAATTCAGGGGCCTAAAAGGCCCCTGCTCCCTCCGCCGCCGTAACGGCGCGCGTGGATGCGGATGTGCTGGCGTGGCTCAAGTTGCAGGGCAAGGGCTACCAGTCGCCCTGCTAGCTCTTTTTCCGCGTGACGGCCAGCGGCAACACCTTGCCCATCTGTGTGAATGCGCCCTCGATGGAGTTCCGATCCGCGGCGATCTTACCCTCAAACGTTGCGCCGATCCCGTTGATACCAATACTGATCGAACTGCCGCTGCGCGTGACAGATGTCGCTGGAATCCAAACCATGCTCTGGTCAGGGCTTTGCATTGTCGCGGTCAGGCCATTCTGCGTATTGACGATCTTGAAGAGGATGCGCAGCTTGACGGCGCCCGCATCCAGCGTGCCCGTCCATGTCCCATCGATCTCTGATGGCGGCGCGGGTTTGGGCGCAACTAAGGCCTGCGCGGAAGCGCGCTTGAAGTTGAGCTCCAGCGGCGTGCCCTGCGACCAGCTTCCGTCAATGGCCGTCGCATCCTTGTTGACCGTGCCTTCATAAGCTCCATGTATGGCTTCCACGGTCAGGCTGAGCTTGGCATCCTTCAGCGAAATCGCGCTGACTGGGATGCCATTGGCGCCCTGATCGACGCTATCGAGGGTCGCGGTGAGGCTGCCGTCCTTGGCCACGGCAACGTGCAAAACAAGGCGAAGCTGCACGCCGCTGGCGCTCAGCGTTCCCTGCCAATCCCCCGCCATCTGCGCCTGCGCACGGCAGAGCGGCGAGAAAACCGCCAGAGCAAATGCAATCAAGAACAGTGTTTTCGCAATCCGGTTTTTCATCAGTCTCCTATTCCGGTGACGTTGGGAGTCACGAAAAGAAGTGGATTTTCTGTCCAACCAGAATACGCTCGAATGCACGGAAAAGAGCAGCGATACTCCCTTTTCTCCGGGAGATTTGCGCCGCAACGCATACAATTTTCCCAGAGAAGCTGGTGGCCGGGCGCATCAGGTCCTGGTTTTCGGAGATGGGAAAGATTCGGCGCGGAGATTCAGAGTACGAAAAGCCGCGGGTTGAGGTTCATCGTCTCCCACATCTCAAAGTCGAGATGTGGGGCACCCAGTTTTAGTACTCAGACGTGGGCCGCCCGCCGACCCGCGAGGAGGAGCCTCCGCTTGCTTAACGTCATAATTGTAATTACACTATTGTAGTGAATGGAATTAGGCTCGAATGGGATAAGGCGAAGAACATTGCCAACCAGCGCAAGCACGGCGTCAGCTTTGAAGAAGCCAGTCGGATATTCTACGACCCACTGCGAGTTCTTGTCGCTGATCGTTATGTGGACGGAGAGCTTCGCTGGCAGACTTTGGGCTTTGCTGGGAGGGCATCTGGAGGAGTTGTTTTATTGCTGGTTGCACACACCGTCCGTGAAGAGTTAGCGCCGGGCGCATTCATTGAGGTCGTTCGCATCATCTCGGCTCGAAAGGCCACGCCGCAAGAGAGAAGAAGCTATGCAGACGAAAATGGTTAGTTATACGTTGGAGACATTGCCGGAACTGACAGAGGCGCAGATTGCCAACCTGCGGGCGCTAGCTGCGCGGCCTGACAACGAGATCGACTTGAGCGACGCCCCTGAGTTGTCAGCGGAACGTTGGAAAAAGGGGATTCGCGGCCATTTCTATCGCCCGGTCAAACGGCAGATTACCGCGCGCGTGGATGCGGATGTGCTGGCGTGGCTGAAGTCGCAAGGCAAGGGCTATCAGTCGCGCATCAATGCCATTCTGCGGCGCGAGATGCTGACGGCGCTCAAGGCAGCGGCGAAATAGCCTGCCGCGCGAAGAATAATGGAATTTTAGGCTATTCCCGTCTGAGACTTTTAGCCGGGTGCCCCAGGTCCGGATTTTTGGACCTGGGAAACCACGAATCTACTGCGAGCGGATAGCGAGCGATTAGCCGCACCGCAGGTGCTTAGTCGATTTTGATTTTGCGCAGCAGCTTGAAGTCGGAGAGCATTTTTCCGGTGCCGAGCACGACCGAAGCCAACGGATCGTCGGCCACCGAGACGGGCAGGCCGGTCTCCTCGCGGATGCGCTTGTCCAGATTCTTGAGCAGCGCTCCGCCGCCGGTCAGCACGATGCCGCGGTCGCTGATGTCGGCGGAAAGCTCCGGCGGGGTGCGCTCCAGAGCCACGCGGATGGCGTTCATAATGACCGCGATGCACTCGCCCAGAGCCTCGCGAATCTCGCCGTCCTCGATGGTGATGCTCTTGGGAACGCCTTCAATCAGGTTGCGCCCCTTGATCTCCATCGTCAGCGGCTTGTCCAGCGGGAAAGCTGAACCGATCTCGATCTTGATCCGCTCGGTGGTCCGCTCGCCAATCAGCAAATTGTACTTGCGCTTCAAATAATTGGTGATGGCTTCGTCCATCTGATTGCCAGCCATGCGCACGGAGCGCGAGTAGACAATGCCGCTGAGCGAAATGACCGCAATGTCCGTGGTGCCGCCGCCGATGTCAACCACCATGTTGCCGCCCGGCTCGGTAATTGGCAGCCCGGCGCCGATGGCCGCCACCATGGCCTGCTCAACCAGATAAACCTCGCTGGCCTTGGCGCGGTAGGCCGAGTCCTCGACCGCCCGCTTCTCAACCTGCGTAATCTCAGACGGCACGCCGATAACGATGCGCGGGTGGACCAGCATCTTGCGGTTATGCGCCTTCTGAATGAAGTAGTTGAGCATCTTTTCGGTGACTTTGAAGTCAGCGATGACGCCGTCCTTCATTGGCTTGATGGCCACGATGTTGCCGGGCGTGCGGCCCAGCATCTCCTTGGCTTCTTTGCCGACGGCTTCCACCTCGCCGGTGTTTTTGTTGATGGCCACGATGGAGGGTTCGTTGACAACGATGCCCTTGCCGGCCGCATAGACCAGCGTGTTGGCAGTGCCAAGATCGATGGCCAGGTCGCTGGAAAACATGCTGAAGAGCGAACGAAAAGCATGGGACCGCGAGGAGCGCGATGGGTAACCATTCAATGACATTGGAAAGTTGGTCCTACCTCAAGAGATATTGTACGGCCAGCAGGTCCTTGCCGTATTGGCAGAGTTAAACAACCACCATACCTTATAAGTGGTAGCATCAAATCTGACAGATGCAGACCAAAAAGTTGAAAATTATCCCGTTGGGCGGCCTGGGCGAGTTCGGAATGAACTGCATGGCGCTCCGTTGGGAAGACGATATTATCGTGATCGACGCCGGGCTGATGTTCCCGGAGTCGGAATTGCTGGGTGTGGATGTCGTTGTCCCCGACATCACCTACCTGGTTGAAAACAAGGCGCATGTCCGCGCCATCATCCTCACCCACGGCCACATGGACCACATCGGTGGTCTGCCCTGGATTCTGAACGAAATCAAGGTTCCGGTCTACGCCACTGAGTTCACCCTCGCCTATGTCGAGGGCATTCTCGATGAGCATCAACTGCTGGACGAAACCGAGATGATCGAGATCACGCCCAAGGAAAAATTCACTATTGGGCCTTTTACCATCGAGCCGATCCATGTGACGCACTCGATGGTGGATGCCGTCGCCCTGGCCATTGAAACGCCGGTCGGCGTCGTCATCCACACGGGCGACTTCAAGATCGATCTTTCGCCGCTGGACGGCAAACTCTTCGATCTGCACACTTTCGCCGACTACGGCGAGCGCGGTGTGCTGGCTCTGTTGCAGGACTCGACCAACGTCGAGCGCACCGGCTACACGCCCTCGGAGATCGCCGTTATACCGCGCTTGGACGAAATTTTCGCGCGCACCAAAAAGAAGCTTTTTTTCAGTTGCTTCTCCTCGTCCGTTTACCGCATCCGCATCGCTCTGGACCTGGCTCAGACGCATGGGCGCAAGGTGGCCGTCATTGGCCGCTCCATGGTCGAGAGTACTGAGATCGCGCAGGATCTGGGCTACATCAATGTTCCCCAGGGGCTGATTATCAATGCCGGCCAGATGCGCGACTACGCGCCCGAGCAGTTGATGGTGCTGATCAGCGGCACCCAGGGCGAGCCGATGAGCGCGCTGAGCCGCGCCGCCGTTGACAACCAGAAGAGCGTCAGCATCGACGCCGGCGATACCGTGATTCTCAGCTCCCGCATTATTCCCGGCAACGAGAAAAGCATCTACCGGGTCATTGACCACCTTTACCGCCGCGACGCCAACGTCATCTACGACGACGGCTCCAACGGCCTGATTCACGTCAGCGGCCACGGCAGCCAGGAAGAGATGCGCCTGCTCATCAATCTGGTGCGGCCAAAGTACTTCATCCCCGTCCACGGCCACTATGGGAACCTGCGCAAGCACGCTCAGATCGCCATGGAAACCGGCGCCGTCGAGCACGCCATTGTCATCGAGGACGGCGACGTGCTGGAGTTGGATGGAACCGACGTCCGCAAGAAGGACAAGATCAACACCGGGCGCGTTTTCATTGACTCCGGCTCGTCCATCGACGTGGTGGAAGACGTGGTTCTCCGCGACCGTCGCATTCTCTCCGAAGACGGCATTGTGCTGGCCGTGCTGCTCATCGACAAGCGCACCGGCAAGCTGCAACAGCAGCCCGAAGTGATGATGCGCGGCTTTGGCGGTGCGGACATTACCGACGAAGCCCGCGAAGTGGTCCTCAAGACCCTGCGCGAGCTGAACCCCGAGCAGAAAGCCGACTACGGCATGGTCAAGGAAAAGGTCCGCGCCGAGCTGAAACGCTTCATCCAGAGAAACACCGGCCGGCGGCCGATGATTATGCCGGTCATCATGGAAATCTGAGCCTATTTCTGAAATCGAAACAATCTGGGTGCCTCACATCTGGCATGTCAAGTGCGTGGACATCCTTTACGCCAGATATGGGGCACCCAAGTTCAGAAATCCGGCCTCGTGGTGCTAGGCCGTTGTTACTCTATTCTCATCATGCGATTGATGTATTTTTTTGCTTTGTCTCTGGCAGTGGCGCTACCGGGACTTTCTGAGACGACCGCCAAAGACGGACCGGGGTTGCCGAAAGATCCGCGTGAAGTCTTTGCAACTGCTGCTCCGTTCTATGATTTTGCTTCGCCGGGGTTGAAGCCCTGGCATTTGAAGGCGAGCTACCAGCTTTACGACGAGAAGGGCAATCCTTCAGCGCAAGGAAGCTATGAATACTGGTGGGCATCGCCGCAGGTTTATCGCAGCACCTGGACACGACCGGGAGCAACCCATACCGACTGGCACACAGCCGACGGGAAAAAAGCGTATCAAGCCACGGGCAAGCCACTGGAGTTTTTCGAATACAAACTGCAAGCCGCCCTTCTTTCGCCACTGCCTGAATCCGGCGATCTGGACCCCACCAAATTCCGTTTGGATCGCCAGTCCATTGGCTCGAAAGACGCGAAGACTCCCTGTATTATGGTCGTTCCGCTGATGCCGCAACATGGGCAGATACAAACCGTACCTCTCGGTTTATTTCCTACTTACTGCTTCGACTCGCATTTGCCCGCTTTGCGCGCCAGCAGTTCCTTTGGCACGCTGACGACGGAGTATAACCACATCGTCCAGGTACAGAATAAGTATATTGCTCGCGAAATTCTGTTTTTCGAGGGAAAGCGCAAGATACTCTCGGCCACGGTGGATGCAATTACAAACCTGAATCCATCCAATCCAGCATTGTTGCCCTCGGCGGACGCACCAATCGCAAAACTCGATAAGGCGCAGCAAATCGCATCGGGAGTTATGACGGGTATGCTGCTGAAGAAGCAGGTGCCCATTTATCCCCAGGACGCCAAGGATGCCCACGTTTCAGGCACTGTGGTTTTGCGCGCCCTTATCGGCATGGATGGAAGCATCCACGATCTGCGCGTAGTCTCAGCCCCTTGGCCCTCCTTGGTATCTTCGGCGTTATGGGCGGTCTCTCATTGGCAGTACAAACCCTATCTCTTCAACGGCAATCCTGTGGATGTGGAGACAACAGTCAACGTAATTTATTCGCTGGGCGATTGAGGATGCTTTTCCAGGTCCGGAAATCCGGACCTGGGACACCCGGCGGCTTCGTAGCTTTTACGTCCACTTCTCCCAAAGCCCATTTTTAGAGCATTTTCACAGTTAGTGTGATGTCATGGGTGCCCCACCCTCGCCACGTTTTTGTTCTTGTGGCTAGGGTGGGATAGCACGATCCCTGCATTACAGAAACTGTGAAAATGCTCTAGGGCCTGTTGACGTTCATCTTGAGCGAATGACGGCGGCGGCAATATAGATCATGGCTTGAAAGCTAGTATCGGTTTTGCATGCTCTCATGGCGATGCGTTTGAACTCTTTGAGTTTTTGAAA
>Ga0224525_1000395_pt1 | contig 20320 bp, 16 predicted proteins | sample CFST100metaG_FD_179874 | JGI IMG/M metagenome (GOLD analysis project Ga0224525, IMG submission 179874) | Peat soil microbial communities from Stordalen Mire, Sweden - C.F.S.T100 | ecosystem: Environmental > Terrestrial > Soil > Wetlands > Peat | place: Sweden: Norrbotten County, Stordalen Mire...
TCCCATGGGTTGTGAGTCGTAAAAAAATCAGAATTTTCCGTCGAACCGCCGTGTGCAAACGCATCACAATTCACTTTTCCAAGCATCACCATCCCCTCAGCATCAAGTTTCTCCATCAGAGTCGCATCTTCCGCAGGGATATAATTCTTAAGCATATTCGAAGAAGCTGTGGTCAATATATTCTTCGTAAGAATCACATCTTTGATGGAAGCCGGAATTCCCAAAAGCGGATTGTTCTCACCGCTTTGAATTCTTTTATCCGCCGATTCAGCCTCCTTCATCGCCACGTCTTCCGTCAGCGTTATGAAAGACTTTAATCTGTCATCGGTTTCTTTGATCCTATCGAAGCAAGCCTTCGTCAGCTCCACCGATGAGAAATCCTTGTCTCTAAGCCCCCTCCCCGCTTTTCGTATATCCAATTCTTTGATGTCCATAATTTTAAAATCTTATATCAGTTTAATACGATATTGGGTTAACTTTTCCAAATGATATGCCTACCCTTTACTGCTCTATAATAACACATTTATTTATTTTGGTAAGAGGTTATTTTATCTGGGGCTTACGTGCTTATAGATAAACTTTCCATCCCACGATAATCCTCGCCTTTTGTCATTCTGAGGTAATCCGAAGAATCCCTTTATTAGCTTGAATCTTGCCCATATCATATAGTTCTATTATATGATATGGATTCCTCGACTCGCCACGCTGTAGCTATTGGCGAAGCGGGCAAGCTCGGAATGACAAAAATAAGTTTTTTCTAAATAGCATAGTTTGGCAGACGTGAATCAATCTATCACAGTAAGGACAGTCCTTTTGATTCTGTAAGGACTGTCTTTCAGATACGACAGTGCCACTTATAGCCGCACAAAGATTATTCTCGCAATAAATATCAGAAGTATCAGGACAACCGAACTCAATTGCGGCGGTATCTCATTCCATTTGGGATTAAAACCGACTACTACCTCATAGGGAGTAGGAACACAAGTATTACCATTGCTGTCAGTAACAACGAGACTGATCAAATGAGAATTTCCTGAAGAAAAGGATGCGCTTTCTGCCGGCTGATCCAAACCGTTATGGCTGACGCCGCCTATCTCCCATGTAGTATTATCATCCACCTTCCATTGGTAATGATAACCGCCCGAACCGCCGGAAGCAATGGCGGTGAAAATTATAACATCTCCATAACGCCAGCTGGAACTCGGATTCATACTAAAACTGGTAGTGCAACTTCCGCCGGCGCCGGCGCTCAAATTGATTGTTCTACCGGTAGTACAACTAGGTATGACGTTGTTAGAACTGTCTCTGGCAATGAAAGTTATCGTCTCACCGGCACCGGAAGAAGGCAGGGTTTCATTTCCCGATATCGTTCCACCACTGAAATTGCCGCTGGCTATAGTGCCTACGCTTGATGATTGCCATTCATATTTGGCAATTCCGGTCCCGGAAGCTGTGGCAGAAAAAGATACATTACTGCCATAAGTGCCTGATGCGGGAACGGTTAATGCGGGAGTGCTGGAGCATGATGAAGGTTGAATGCTTAATATGACTGAATGAATGGGACTGGTGCAATTTGCGCCCGTTGTATTATGCTGAACATTGAGCTTAACACCGACAGGAGATATATTTGAACTATCGAAAGCATAGTCAAACGGCGCAACAGAATTAGATATTCCCAGAAGAGTGCCGTCGGTCTTAGACCACGTGTACATGATATTCGGTTCTCCTGTATTGGAAGAAGCGCTGGGATCAAAACTTATATTTTGATCATAGTACCCGCTGGCAGGCACACTGAAATCGGCAGTGCAGGAAGGCGGAGGTACTGCTGCTTCTTTCTGCAAAACAAGCGCCTGAGAACCGGAACATTTTATACCATTAGCATGAGTAACAGTAAGCCCGATTGTCTTGTTTCCCTCCGGTGGCCAGTAAAATGTCTTAGCTACCAATGTACTACTGCTTCCAAAAGGTGAACCATCCACAGACCAGCTATAGCCCGAGATAGGGGAAGAGGCATAAGTGGAAGAAATAAATTGAAATTCTATATTTTGATCTCCGCTATCATTTTCCAGAGGAGATCCTACGGCTGCCGTTGCATCATTCCCATAATAACAATTAGGAGCACTGGGACAGTTTATACTGAAGTTGGAAGTGCAAGATACCAAATTAACCGTAGTAGTTCCCTGACAAGTACCTCCATTGGAAAGAGTACCGATAAGGGTTATGGTTTTAGTGATGTTCGTAGCACCGGCAAATGATGAAATATTTGTAGCAGTTCCGCCAGTACTTCCAAGAGAGCCGGGGGTACCCAAAGTAGTTCCGCCATCTTTCCATGTGTAACCGGTGATTCCGGTTCCGCTTATGTTACCTGAAAAAGTTATATTGGTTCCGAAGTTGGCAGGAGAGGGACTTGCGGTCACGCCGGAGACAGCGCAGGAAGGTGGAGCAACTAAAGTGATCGGCTTATTGTTGGTACATAAAGTTACAGCACCCGGAGGATTGGTAACATTCAGAACAAGCGAAGTTGCACCGGCACTGAAAGGAGGGACATTGAACTTATAATTATTCCCGGATACATTCCCGCCGGCATCATTATTAAAAGTGCCGCTGGCTAAAGTTTGTCCGGCTACCAACCATTTCCATTTGTAACCGTTAAGCGAAGCTCCTGAAACCGAAGCATTGAAATTTACACTGGTAGTTCCCAAAACCGGATTGGAATTATCAATAGTTATACTACCTATACTACACGAAGGAGGAACAGTCAGATTAACCGTGGTAGTCCCCTGGCAAGTACCTCCGTTAGAAAGAGTACCGATAAGAGTTATAGTCTTGGTTACGTTTGAACCGCCGGAAACAAACGAATAAGCATTTGATGCGGTTCCGCCGGTATTGCCGAGAGGATAACTGGGATTGCCCAAAGTAGTGCCGCCATCTTTCCATGTATAACCGGTGATTCCGGTTCCGCTAATCGTGCCTGAGAAAGTTATATTGGTTCCGAAGTTGGCAGGAGAGGGACTTGCGGTCACGCCGGAGACAGAGCAGGAAGGTGGGAGAGCACAAGCTCCAAGATTTTGCCAACTGGACCAAGTAGACCACATTTCATTGGCAACAGGACTAAAGACATCTTTAGCTTTTATTCTCCATTGATAACTCTTGCTGGAATCCAAATCGCCATTAGTAAGCGATCCCGATGTCACCGTAAAAGACGTTGAACTTGTAATTCCGTCGTGTTCATGAATCGTATTGGTATTGGGATTATTGCCGGAGGTTTCCTGTATCTGCAAATCAAATTCCGACTGCGTTTTAGTAGTGCCACTCGGATCTTTAACTGTCCAATCGAATTTATGGGAGACACCCGAACAGCTGGCCGAGCCGTTAACGACAGTCAATGTGTCGGTAGAACCATTACATTTCGGACCGCAAATTACGAACTTGTAAAAAGAGTCCAGATAAGGCTTGATATTGGGATTATTGTGCGAACCTGTAGTGACGGAATTTCCGCTGCTATCGGTCACAGTAACCCTGTACCAAAAAACATTTTGGCTTCCATCCGCATTGACACTGAGTGCCGTAGACGGAATTCCGGGATAATTACAGCTTCCTCCTTCTATACACATATCACAGCTCGAACCTGCGCACGTATGTGATCCGTGTGAAGCGACATTGCTCCATTTGGCATCACTATCGGGAGTATCGATAGAAGGCCTATTCACCCATTCTATCTTAATTTGAGAAGCCGAAGGATCACTGACCGTTATCTTAAAATTTTTACCGGGTGCATTAATATGAGTTTCATCCTCCAAGTCATCGGAAAAATGATAGCTTTTGTCAGTAGCGACCGTATTACAGGGAGAAGAAGCGCTTGAATATGGAAAAAAATGATAATCACAATATCCGCTCGGACCGCCGGCACACGTATGGGCCTGTGATTGAGCCTTCGTACATCCATGCACAGCGCAATCATAATTGACAAAATTGCAAATCATAAATGTGTTCAGTTTTCTCCCAAAAGGCGTATTTGCAGGGCTTGCATTATTGCTGAAATCATACCAGGTTGGCACATCCGAAGTCGCTACATTGGTCGAAAAATTCTTTTCCAATTCACACTTGGCCAAATTGGTGCCGGTATAACTGTTATCCGAACAGACATCGGCATGGCAAACCGCCGAGAAAAAGAATAGCGAGAAAGAAAACAAAAAAACAAACAATGCCTTTCTTTTAAGACTCTCGATTAGAATTTGATTCATATCTTTGTTTTATATTTTAAGCCTGAGTTAAAAAATCCAAAGCAATGCCGTCCTTAGTTCCCGGAACAATCTCGTCTATAGTTCCGCAACTATATGCCGTTATCTGATAAGTATCGCCTCCGAGCGAAACAAATTCGTTCGGCTGAGCCCCCGCATCCTTATAGATAAGAGCGAAAGTATTTATCTTGCACTCACCCTTGGTATTCAATTTAACTTTCACCTGCATTTTTCCTTCCACGCAATCCTGCTGCAAAATCTGCATGCTTCCGCTGCATGCATCCTTTTGCGCATCAAGAGCCTTCATGTCCGGCTTGGCTTTTCTTTCTGTCTTTATTTTATTATTAAGATCTTTTGTGAATATTCCATAATTATTTCCACAATCATAGATCCTGCAAACACTATGATCGCCATCGCCGCACCAAGTGTAAAGATTGCAACTGGTATCATTACAATCTTTTTCCAAAAGTTTGCAATCCGCAAAATATGCATCGGAATCAAGAGCTGCGTTTTTTTGCAAAACATTGAAATTGCCTCGCATCATAATAAGCACTCCGACTATATATAGGAGGAGTAAGATAAAAATAGAACACAACAAAAACATGAACGTTCTGATGAGTTTTACTTGTCCATCCGTATTTGGATCATTGCTTTTTATCGCACCGCTTACCTCACCGATAACATTTTTGTTTTTCATTTGGTTGGATTAATTATGAATTTTATCAAAAAAATTACAATCCCCATATCGGCTATCCGTTTCCTCATTTGAATCGTCTAGCGTTTTTTAGATTCAAGCTAATCGCATCTTTTCGTTCCATGGCAGCCTAAAAATATTTCACCTAAAAAATAGAAATTCCTTCTTCAGTCTGTGGAACAATCTTTGTTATTTTTCCGCAAGTATCTGCCGTAATGGAATAAGTATCATCGCTGAGTGAAGTAAAAGTATTCTGCTGAAGCCCTGTCTCTTCATAAACAAGAGTAAAGCCTCCGATCTTACATTCTCCCTTGGGTGCGAGCTTGACCTTGACCTGCATCTTCTTGTCCACACAATCCTGCTGCAAAATCTGCATGCTTCCCCCACAGGCATCTTTTTTCGCCTGCACGGCTTTCTTGTCATATTTTGCCTTTCTTGGCGTGCTTATATTGCCTTCATAATCCTCGGTAAAAACACCGTATGTAGTTCCACAATCATAGATATTGCAGACTTTATAGCTCCCGCTGCCACAAAAAGAAAATAGGCTGCAATCAACTTTATTCGAGCAACCTTTCCGCAAAATCTTGCAGTCTTTAAAATAAATATCAGAATCAACAACTACTGCATTGTTCCGGTTATTTGTAGAAATTTCAGGCCTCATAAAAAGAAAATTTCCCAGCGCATAAGCAAGAATCAGCACCAGGATGACACAAGACGCAAACAACATTTTTTTAATAAGCTCGTTATGTCCGGCGCTATTCACACTACCGTTTCCCCCATGGACAATTTTCCCGATAACATTTTTGATGTTCATTTTTTTATATTAATTATGAATTCTATCAAAAAAACTTTGCAAAAATATTTCACTTCTGGAAATATCGGAATTGCCAGCCCAGTGCTCGCGAGCTTTAATCTGAAATTTTACAAATCTGAATTTACATTATTTGCTTCACTTTTATATATCCATCCTGCTTGTCCGGATAGTTTTCCGCCATGATATCTTTGGTTTCTTGCGGACAGTCAATGACTTCATCCTCTCTGAACACGTTAAACTTGCCGGTTATTTGTGAAATCGGCTCTACATCATTGGTATCAACTTCCTGAAGCTGCTCGACGTAACCGAGAACATCGGAAATTTCCCTTGCAAACCTTTCAGTTTCCTCCGCCGTAAGCTCGATTCTGGCGAGCTGCGCGATATGTTTCACTTCCTCCTCCGAAACCTTATTCTTTTCTGCCATATAAAAATCTAAATTTAATTACAACTTACCATACTGATAAAATAACATAGTTTTATTTTTTTTACAATGAGGCGAAAATTCACAATACCGCAAGGACAGTCCTCTCGAAAACAAATTAGATAGACTGATTGATTCTTTTTAGTGCCCCGTGGTATTAATAGATATTTTATATTGCCAATCCAGAAATCACAAACTCGAACAGATATTTCTTGCTTACCGCGATATTTATATGAAAATTATCTATTTAGTCTAAAAAATACATTCAATAGATAACTCCTAAAATCAGTCCTTATATCATCTCTAAAAACTCCTTTTCGTCCAAAACTTTCACGCCAAGCTCCTGCGCTTTTTCAAGCTTGCTTCCAGGATTTTCTCCGGCAATCACATAGTCCGTATTTTTGGAAACCGACGAGCTCATTTCCCCGCCCAGTTCCCTGATAAGTTCCTTCGCGGATTCGCGGCTGTATTTCTCCAGACTGCCGGTCAGCACAAAAGATTTTCCTTCCAGTTTCCTTGATTTTATCCCGTCTTTTTGAATTTTTATTCCTGATGATAAAAGTTTTTTGATGAATTTTTGATTGTCTTTATTGCTGAAATATTCAGAAATGCTTTCCGCGACTTTCGGACCGATATCTTCCACGGCTTCCAACTCTTCTTGCGTGACATCTTCAATTTTTTCCAAAGATCCGAATTTTCTGGCAAGCGTCACTGCCATCTCTTCTCCGACATGACGGATGCCGAGCGCATATATGAATCTGGAAAGAGGCACTTCTTTGCTTTTTTCGATAGATTTAAGCAAATTATCGGTAGATTTTTCGCCAAATCGCTCCAAAACTTCCAAATCGCCCTTCTTAAGTTCGAATATGTCGGCAAAATCTGAAATAAGCCCTTCCTCTGCCAATTGTTTTATCTTATTCGGCCCCAGACCCTCGATATTAAAAGCTTTTTTGCTTGCAGCGTGGATAATTTTCCGAAGCTCCACCGCAAAACAGTTTTTGTTGGGACAATAATACGCCACCTCGCCCTCTTTTCTAATCACATCTTCGTCGCAGAAAGGACACCTTTTCGGCATCGTAAATTTTTTCTCTTTACCCATTCGAAGACCTTTCACCGCACTCACGACTTCAGGAATAATGTCCCCCGCTTTTTGGATCACCACCGTATCGCCGATCCGCACATCCAGTCTCTCAATTTCATCTTGGTTATGAAGCGTTGCTCGCGAAACCTTCGATCCGGCCACAATCACAGGCCGCAAATGTGCAACCGGCGTGAGTGCGCCCGTCCTTCCGATCTGCACCTTGATGTCTTCCACGATCGTCGTCACCTGCTCCGCCGGAAATTTATAAGCGATCGCCCATCGCGGCGCCTTGCCGGTATATCCGACCATCTCCTGCCACTTCCGCTTATTGAGCTTGAGAACGATTCCGTCGATCCAATAATTTTCTTTTTCCTTATTCTTATACCAATAATCATGCAAAGGAAAAACTTCTTCTATTTTTGCAATGTGTTTCCAGTTTTTATTGACGCGAAAACCCAGCTCGTCCAAAAATTTGAGCTCATCGGCTTGCGTCGGCGGAACTTCGATGTCATCCGCCCGAGAAAGATCATAAATGAAACATCCCAGTTTGCGCTCTTTCACAATCTGCGAATCGAGCTGGCGGATCGCGCCCGCAGCAGCGTTTCGAGGATTGGCAAAAAGCGGCTCGCCTTTCTTTTCCCTTTCCTTGTTAAGCTTATTAAAAACATCTTTGGACATGAACACTTCGCCTTCAACTATAATACTGACCTCCTTGTTGAGTTTGAGCGGAATGCTCTCGATAGTTTTCAGATTCTGCGTCACGTCTTCCCCGATCTTTCCGTCTCCGCGCGTTGCGCCAATTTTGAATATCCCTTTCTCGTATGTAAGCACCACATGCAGCCCGTCAATTTTGAGTTCCGCCGTATAATCGAGCGGTGCGGAGAGCTCCTCGCCCTGATCCGATAAGATTTTATGAATCCTCTTATCAAAATCCATAATTTCTTTTTCCTCAAATGCGTCATTGAAAGACCACTGCCTAACCTCATGCACGACCTTCCGGAATTTATCGAGCGGCTTTCCGCCGACTCTCTGCGTCGGAGAATCGGGAGTTATGAACTCGGGAAATTCCTGCTCGAGAGTATATAATTCGTGCTTCAAAGAATCCAGTGCCGCCTCGGAAATTTCTTGCTTGTCCAAGACATGATAAAGATAGCGGTGATAATTGATCTCCTTCTTGAGCGCATCGATTCGGGATTTTGCTTCGGTTTTGTTCATAGAAATTGTATTCTGCATTTAGATTCCCCTCTTGAGAGGGGTGGCGCAAGATAGCTTTAGCTATCTGTGTGCGGGGTGTGTAGGGAACTATGTTCTATTATCCATGCTCTGATTGTCTCGACTACTCCATCAATTTCAATCGCTAACATCAGTTTATCACAGAAGAAGTCAAGGATATAGTTTCCAACAGGCTTTTGCCTATGAAAATCATATCCTTCCATTCTTTTGTTTTTTAAGTGTTGCCATAGTAGCGCTTCTGATAATGTGCTGTGATTTCTTAGATTCCTTGCCAGTTGTTTCAGTTTGGGATTGTATGGGATTACTTTGCGCATATTGAAAGTTCTTAACACACCCCGCACACAAACAGCTGACGCTGTTTTGCGCCACCCCTCTCTAGAGGGGAATCAAATGCAAATTCAATTCTTAGTGTGTTTGTATTAATAAATCACCCCAAAAACATTCCCCAATACCAATCGATTATTCCCGCGCCGAAAAAATAGCTGACTAAGAATCCCAATATCAGGAATGGTCCGAAAGGCACCATGCTTTGCATCTTTTTTCTATGGAGCAGTATCAGGAGAATTCCTACGACTGCGCCTGAGATGAAAGCTATAAAAAGCGCAAGCAGAATTTCCGGAAATCCCAGCACGAGACCCATCAAAAATCCCAACTTCACATCGCCGCCTCCCATCCCCTTGCCCTTTGTGATAATTATCAGAAACAGGAAAAACCCGCCCGCCAGGATTGCCGGGAAAAGTATGGAGGAAATTTCATTAAAATTCAGAAGACTCCTGTTGGTTAAAATAGTCACGACATCGGACAAAAGTACAACCGCAATCGCAAAATAAATGATTCTGTCGGGAATTATATAATATCTGAGATCATAAACAAAGAGCACTACCAGTGCGGAAAAAACGGCAGCAAGCGTGAAAAAATGGAATATGCCGAGGGCGCCGAAATCCACCGCTCCGGCGGAAAAGAAAACTTTTTCAAATGCCAACACAAAAAGAATTCCGGTAGCGATTTCTACTGATGGATATTGCCAAGAGATTTTATCTTCGCAATATCGGCATTTGCCTTTCAGAAACATAAAACTCAAAACTGGAAAAAGATCATACCACGCAAGCTGATGCCCGCAAGCCATGCACTTCGACCGAGAGTTCACAATCTCCTCCTCCGTGTTCAGGCGAAAAATGACAACATTGAGAAAACTGCCAACCACAAGCCCGAGAATAAAAATTATAAGAAGGATTAAGCTTTCCATTTTTTTAGGTTAAGAGTTATTTGTAAAATTTTTGGATTTATACTTTATAAAATCATCGAATATTATTTTCCGCATAGCCCTCATCTTTTGTCATTCCGAGGAGCGCATTTGGCCCTCTTTCGCCATAGCTTCAGCAGAGGCGAAGCGACGAGGAATCCCTTCCTTACGATAGAACTATACGATACAGATAAGACTTGCTGTAATGAAGGGATTCTTCGGGTTACCTCAGAATGACAAAAGGTAGGTTTTATCGCAAGAAAGAAAGTTTATAAGATTGATGTAGAAAATCCTGAAACAATATCGGATCGAAGTCCGGCATGACATAGTTCAGAATGACAAGTTCAAAGTTGGGATTAAATAAAGTAAACTATCCCCCATTTCACGAGACATTAACACGGAAAAAACTGCAAACCTCTAGAAAAACTGGCAGCTGGTTTTAGTGCACAAGGCATAATTGATCGCTCCGGAACCGTTCGAGCTTCCCGGCGTCAGCTTGAGTTCAAAATCATTGTCGCTGTCGCAATCGGCGTTGACCTCTACCGAACCGATATTCACATCTGTCGGATAATCGCTTCCGATCCCGGGACTGCAAACATCAGCTTCCAGGGTATCTTGCAGACTCCCTGCCGTCGCTTCTCCACAACAAATCACGGCAGCTGATTGAATGCTTCCCGCCGAAGTCTTGAAAGAAGCATCCTTCGCTTTCTCTTTGGCGCCATTCAAAGAAGTAATTGCGATAGTCGCCAACAGGGCGATAATTCCGATTACGACCAAGAGCTCGATCAAAGTAAATCCGTCTTCTTTGGAAATCATATTTTATATTAATAACTTATAATATTAATATAACATATTTTAAAGAAAAAAACAGGTAGTAGAACTACCCGTTTTATAAAAATCGTGTTTGAAGCGTCTAGCAAGCAGCTCCACCAGTACCATGGAAAGTACATTTAGTTTCATCACAAACTGCTCCTGTACAATTTCCGATATTAGCCGGATCCGCAGCTATTGTTAATGTAAACTGTCCAGTACTAGGACTGTTACAACCAGCCCCAGGATCTACTGCTCCCAAGTTTCCCGGATAATTTCCTGATACGGTAGCCACGTTACAGACAGGACCAGTCCCATTAACAGCAGAAGTATTTAAGTTGGCTCCTGTAGTATCACAACAAGTTACGGCAGTGCCGAGTAAACTTGAAGCGGCGGATTTGAAACTAGCGTCCTTAGCCTTGAGTCGGGCTCCATTAAGTGAAGTCATAGCGATCGTTGATAGGATACCAATGATAGCAATAACTACCAAAAGCTCGATCAAGGTAAAACCTTTAGAATTTAATTTTCTCACTTTTCTTCACCTCCCTTCAGGATTATTTTAGCATTAATTATATCTCAAACTTCTCTTGTATTTTCTAAATTATATCATACTCCATGTGAATTATACAATATGAATGATAAGTTGTATATAGATGGGGGAAAATAACTGATAACTCATGACATACAACTTTAAGGTTTATGTGATTGACTCATAACTGCCAAACTATACCAGTTAAAACAACACCATCATTTTGTCATTCCGAGCCTCAGCGAGGAATCCCTATCATACGATAGAATTATACAATATGGGAAAGGCTTGATGTAATGAAGGGATTCTTCGGATTACCTCAGAATGACAAAAAATGAGAGGATTATTGCGGGAAATAAATTTTATAGCATTGATTAAGACTGATGCAATATCAGTTTTAAAAATCATATCCAAACTATAACTCATAAACCCCGAATCAATCATTGCCCCAGCTCATCATAAAAATCTTTCCAACTTGGGTTCATCGTTCTTATGAGCGTCTCTTTCTTTTCCCTTCTCCAACCTTTAATTTCCTTCTCTCTTGCAATGGCATTATTAATATATTGATGCTGTTCATAATATACCAGTTTGTTGCAATCATACCTTTTAGAAAAACTGTCAGTATTTCCTTCTTTGTGCTGCAATGTTCTGGCTGACAAACTATTAGTTACGCCTGTATATAAAGTTCCGCTCGGACTTGCCATAATATAGACATAAAAGCTATATTTTCTTTTTGGCATTTTTTATTTATTATTTTAGTACTTATATATTTCACTCATGCCTGCCAAACTATCCTTTCTAAAATAACTCGCCTTTTGTCATTCTGAATGTAGCGGAGCGTAATGAAGAATCCCTTCATTACATCAAGCCTTACCCATATTACATAGTTCTATCATATCAGAGGGATTCCTCGTCGCCAAATGCGCTCCTCGGAATGACAAAATGTAATGATGATTGCAGAAGAGACAGCTAATGAAATTGATATGGTATCTTATTGTCCGCTATCTCTACCTCGTAAGCAACATTTTCAAATCATTAACATTGGTCGAGTAAGTGATCGCGTCCTCGATTGAGATCTCCCCTTCTTTCACAAGCCTCGCAAGAGAATTATTGAGCGAGACCATTCCATCATCAGCACTGGTATTTATAACCAGATCCAGCTGATGAACCTTGCTCTCTCTGATGAGATTTCTCACTGCGGAATTCGCCTTCATGATTTCCACTGCCGGAACCCTTCCGCCTCCGATCCGAGGAATGAGACGCTGAGAAACGACTCCCAAAAGATTTCCGGAAAGTTGCGCTCTGATCTGATTTTGCTGATTAGCGGGAAAGGTGTCGATGATACGATCGATCGTCTGCGCGGCACTGTTCGTATGGAGAGTCGCGAACACCAGATGTCCTGTCTCCGCTGCCGTAATCGCCATACTGATAGTTTCCCAGTCGCGAAGCTCCCCAATAAGAATCACATCGGCATCTTCTCGAAAAATCGCCTTAAGAGCGCTTGGAAAAGATTTCGTATCGGTATAAACCTCTCTTTGATCGATAATGCAGCGATTCTGTGTGTAAACATATTCTACCGGATCCTCAACAGTGATAATATGCTTATATTTCTCGGAATTTATCCTGTCGATAAGAGCAGCGAGCGTCGTTGACTTCCCGTGCCCCGAAGGACCTGTCACAAGAACGAAACCCTGCGCAGGCTTCATAAAATCATAAACCGAGCTTGGCACTCCGAGCTCTTCCAAAGTCTTGATTCTGGAAGAAATGAGCCTGAACGCGGCGCTCATATTTCCTTTCTGAAAAAAAAGATTGACCCTGAATCTTGTCTTGCCTTCAAGTTCATAAGAAATATCCAATTCCTGCTCTTCCAAAAACTGCTTCTTTCTTTTTTCATCCAGTATGGACATTATGAGGTCCTCCGCCTCTTTTGGAGAAAGCATTTTCTTATCATCTAATGGAACCAGTCTCCCGTCGATTCGAAGCGTCGGATATCTGCCGACTGCAATATGCAAATCGGAAGCCCCTTCCTCCGCCGTAGTCGCCAAGAGTCCTTCCATTTCTTGTTTAGAATTTATTCCGGACATATGAGCTTTATATTTATTTGCTTAAAATCTCTTTTATTTTCTCAACCACTTCCATGGGAGTAAAATGCGCTTTGATTATATAACCATCGGCACCCAGCTGCAGGCCTTTTTCCACGCTGTCTTTCTGTCCGAGATTGGTAAGCATCACTACGGGAATGTTGCCGAATTTCGGATCTTTTTTCAATGCTTGCAGAACACTGAAGCCGTCCATCTTTGGCATAACTATGTCCAAAAGAATGAGGTCGGGTCCGAACTCGCTTGCCGCATCCAAACCGCTTTGCCCATCGGCGGCAACACTGACAACGTATCCCTCCGCCTCCAATTTGATCCTATACATATCGGAGATATAAGTATCGTCTTCTACAATAAGTATCTTATTTTTTCCTTCTGACATCTTTGTGTATTATTTTATAAAATTTTATGGATTATTTTTTTTGAAAATAAATTAATCAATTCCCCTTTTGAGAGGGGTGGCGCAAAACAGCGTCAGCTGTTTGTGTGCGGGGTGTGTAGCTAACTGACAACTTACGGCTCATAACCGATAACGGAATAATCTTTGGTATTATGCATTTTTGTTATAAGTTATAAGTTGCAAGTGATAAGTTCTTTCCACACACCCCTCGCCATATCATAGCTTCGCTATGATATGAGCTCTTACCCCTCTCAAGATGGGAATCTAAATTCAACTAGCTCTTAAAGTATTATCACCGCCCCTTATCAACTATGATTAGAATTGATTCGCATTTCGTTATAAGTTATTAGTTATAGGTCATAAGTTATCTCTATTCCTCTGTAACTCTCAGAACCTCTTCGATGGTAGTGAGTCCTTGCAAAGCTTTTATGATTCCATCTTGTTTCATCGTGATCATTCCTTGTCTTTCCGCTTCCGTCTCAATATCACTGTCAGTGACTTTGGAGTGAATAACCTTTTCCATCTCCGGAGTCATGGCAAGAACTTCATATATGCCCAACCTTCCGCTAACTCCGGAATTTTTACACTCTTTACATCCCTTGCCGCGATAAAACTTCAAATCGCTCATTGCGGTTATTTCCTTCTTTTGGTCAGCCGGAACCTTATCCAGTTCCTTTTCAACTGAAGCCAGTACCTCGGGAGTAACCTCTATTTCTTCCTTGCAATAAGGGCAAACTTTTCTCACTAATCGTTGCGCAATTGCGATATTAAGCGCCGAACCGATCAAAAATGGCTCGATTCCCATGTCCACCAGACGGGGAATAACTCCCACGGAATTATTAGTATGCAGAGTGGAGAGCACCAGATGTCCGGTAAGCGCAGCATGTACAGCCAGTTCCGCCGTTTCCTTGTCACGGATTTCCCCGACCATGATAATATCGGGGTCCTGCCTGAGTATGGATCGGAGTCCGGATGCGAAAGTATAACCGATTTCCGGTTTCACCTGGCTTTGATTTATCCCCACCAGATAATATTCCACCGGATCTTCCAATGTAACGATATTTACACCCTCCTCGTTGAGGATTTTCAAAAGAGCATAAAGCGTAGTTGATTTTCCCGAACCGGTCGGCCCTGTTATGAGCACGATACCGAACGGTTTTTCCATATTCTCTTTTACGGCGGTAAGTGCACGGGCGCGGATTCCCAAACTTTCCAAATTAGCAATCTCGGAAGTTGTATCCAGGATTCTCATAACCACTTTTTCTCCGTTCACCGTGGGAAAAGTGGAGACACGAAGATCAACGCTCTTACCCAGCACTCCCTGAGAAGCGAGATTGAAGCGGAACCTTCCGTCCTGAGGCTTTCTTGTCTCATCGATTTTCAAATTTGAAAGAATCTTAATTCGAGAAACCACGGCCGGACCCAATTTTTTGGGAAGAATAAGACTGTCATGCAAGATTCCGTCCAGTCTGTATCTCACGCGTAGATCCTTTTCGGTCGATTCGATATGAATATCACTGGCCTTTCCTTCAACGGCATGGGAGATGATGATATCCACGACCTTGCTGATCGGAGCTTCTTCCGTTATCCTGTCGGTTTCTTTCTCTTGCCGGGTTTCATCCGGCTTGCTATCTATCCTTTTGTCCACATTCTCCAGCACATCCTTGAGCTCATCACCGAAAGTTTTATACTGCTTGAGCACCGTCTCGAAACTTTCTTTGGATATCAGATATATCTTGGTGCTGATTCCGTGCCTTATGGAGATAAACTTGAGCGCATCAAGCGCCTCGAGATTATTCGGATCCACCATTCCGACTTTGAGCAGATTATTATCAAACTCGAAAGGCACGAATTTATAAAAAGCCACCGCTTTCTCTGAAATGATCCTGAGAACCGATTCATCGATAGTTTTTTCTTTGAGAATGATGCAAGGCACGTGCAGATAATCCGCTTTTATTTTTGTAACATCTTCCTCTTTCAGCATTTTCTTGCTCACAAGCACATCAAAAATATCAGAACTGCTTTTTTTAGCTTCTTCATAGGCGATATCCAAATTCTGCTTTTTGTCCACGGAACAAGAAACGAGATAATTATATACTTTGTCCAGTTCTTTATTATCCATAAAAATTAAACATAATAAACAAATTATTCATCATCAAAACCCTTAAGAGCCAGTCCCAGAGCAACGGCGTAGGATGTGGAGATCGTGTCCAGCTTTTCGGAAAGTATCGGATCGTAAGCGACCATCTTGAAAGGATTTCCCAGTTCCACCGGCAATCTGAGTTCATTGCTAAAATATTCCAAAAGCCCCGGCATCCGCGAAGATCCTCCCGTTAAAATGACACCGTCTAACTTTTTGTGGTTATTTCTCAGATAAATCTCTTCGTTTTTTTTGACTTCGGAAACGACTATGCTCAAAATCGGAATGATAACTTCCGCAAGCTTCTTATCGGAATCGGATTTAAGACCTATCTCTTTCTTAAGGGTGTTGGCTCTTTGTTCATTAACCCCGAAACTGTGACTGATGATTTTCGTAAGCTCTTCTCCTCCCACACTCGATATACTGTGGCTCTCCGTAACCGACCCGTCATCCACAATCGTGATTCCGGTCATCTTATAGCCTATGTCGATGATAACAAACACCCCTTCTCTTTTTCCGACCAAAGACCTGGCCAAAGAAAAAGATTCGGTTTCCAAAGCAACCAAATCCAAATTGAAAGAATTTGCGATTCTTAGATATTTAGCCGAAGTTTCCTTGGGAATCGCTATCAAAAGAATCCGCATCTTGTCGGTATCGGCAAATTCGGCTTTCTTTGAAGCTTCTTCTTTTTCCTTGTCTTTCGATATATTGCCCTTTTTCTCATTCCTCAATTTTTTCTCCCCGGATATTATGCTCCAACCATAAACAACCTCTTCTATGGGAACAGGGATATATTGTCTGGCCTCATAATTCACGGCATTCTCAATTTCATCTTCGGACATTTTTGGAAGTGTGATTATGGAAGAGAAAGTTGAGGAGGAAGGAATCGACATGGCAACTTTATGATTTGAAACGCCTATGCTTTCTATGATAGTTTTCATACTGTCTACCGTATCCTCATCAAGCGCCTGTATATTTTTCTTCGATACGGTACCATCCGGATTGACTTTTTTTTCCGCTTCCAAAGAAATATAGTTTTTTAAGGTTATCCGATTGTTTTCAAAAGCAAGATGAACTACTTTTATTCCGGTTGTACCTAGATCTATACCGAAGAACGAAGATGGTTTTTTATTGAAAAGTTTGAACATTTTGGTCTGTTAGTTTATTCTATTTCAACCCGAACTATTCTCCCTTCACTTCGATCTTAGTCGAAGAATTCTTCTCCACTTTCGGCATCTTGATAGTGAGGATTCCATTTTTCATGGAAGCCTCCACCTGTTCGGTTTTTATATCGCAAGGAAGTATCACTGAACGGGAAAAACTTCCCCAAAAACATTCCTGATAGTAATAATTATCCTCGGCAACCTCTTCATTTTTCGTCCTGGATCCTTTGATGGTCACCATATCGCTGGTAACCGTCAAGTCCAAATCTTCAGGCCTGACTCCGCCCACAATGGATTTTATGACAATGTAATCATCATCTTGATACACGTCGATCGCAAGCTGTCCATCTTCCGCTTCTTCCGCTTTCATCCACTGCTCGTTGCGAGCGGGCTTATCTTCGTCATTTCCGCCTAAATCTTCGACAGCGACGCTTTCTCTTTTCTCCGGCAGCTCCTCGTGAATATCATAAGGACTCTTATTGGATTTCACGATCTTGTCCAAGAAAGATTCGTTTTGTTTCGTCATACTTTTTCTTTTTATTTTGTTAAACTTGATTATGAAAACAGATGCAAAATTAAAAACAAATGTATTTATCAAAAATTCCTCGGCGCAATCTCTCTCAATAAAAAACTGATGCGCAGACCTTACTGTTAGTATATCATTTTTAAAAATTACAACAAGCGTCGTCACGAAATAACATATAACTCATAACCGATAACTTATAACAAAATGCCATTCAATTCTAATATATTTTAATTATAGCCTATTTCTGTCATTCTGAGGTACTACGAAGGATCCCGTTACCATAGCCCACAAATCTCTCGCATCTATTGTTTGCCATCCTGAACCATGTCATTCCGGACTCCGATCCGGAATCTTCAATCTATTTCGTTATGCTCTATTTATTTCACTATAATTAGAAATTACACGTTTGAACCGCATAAAATCATTTTCTTTAAATTCCTGCACAAACACATTCCTTTTGTCATTCTGAGGTAATCCGAAGAATCCCTTCATTACATTGAGTCTTATCCATATCGTATAATTCTATCGTATAATAGGGATTCCTCGCTTCTCTCGAAATGACAAAATGTAAGTTTTATTCTAAATAGTACAGTTTGGCAGATGTAAGCTAATCATGTAAGTCCTAATATCACATCAATGACTTCAGTTTCTCTTCAATCTTGTTTAATTTTTCTACACTATCTTCCAGCTTCTTCTTCTCCTGCTCCACGATACTGCTCGGCGCTTTATCCGTGAAAGTTTTATTTTCAAGTTTATTCTTGAGATTATTTATGAAGTTTTCCAAATTTTCTTTTTCTTTCAAGAGATTCTGCTTCTCCTTTTCCAAATCCACTAACCCTTCAAGCGAAACAAAAATTTCCGCGCCTGGCAAAACCGCCATCGCCATGTCTTTGTTTTTTTCAAAACTATCGGCAATCTCAAGATTATCAACCCTAGCTAAAAATTTGATAACTTCAGCCTGACTTTCTATCAGATCTTTTTTATCCTTTGAGACAATAATCACATTAACCTTCTTTGCCGGTTCGATTTTATATTCCGCACGGATGTTGCGAATAGCAGTTATAATTTCTTGTATAAGCCTAAATTCTATTTTAGCCTCTGTCGCTTTTGAATCCTTCTGATAAATAGACCAATTATCATTAACTAATACAGACACAGTGGATTCTGGCCACTTTTGTATCATTAAAAGTTCCTCTGTTTCAAAATTCTTCCAAATTTCTTCTGTCACAAAAGGAGCAAATGGATGAAGAACTATAAGAAGTCTTTCCAGAATATATAAAAGTATTTCGTCCTTTTTACCTTCGACTTTTGCACTCTCAAGATACCAGTCGGCCAGCTTACTCCAAGTAAAATCATATATTTCTTCACCCGCCTGAGAAAATCTGAAGTTGTCCAAATTATTTTGAACACTTATTATCAATAAATCCATCTCTCCCAATATCCACTCATCCGCCAGCGTCTTTGCTTCCGGTCTCTTTTCAACTCGTCTTACCTCCGGCACGCTCATCAAAATATATCTGGAAATATTCCATAATTTATTCACGAAATTCCGGTAATTCTCGATTTTTTCTTCATAGACTTTCAGGTCATTGCCAGGAGTTGAACCGATAATAAGGCTGAGGCGCAGTGCGTCAGTGCCATATTTCTCAATCATATCAAGCGGATCAATCCCGTTTCCAAGCGACTTGCTCATCTTCCGGCCTTCCTTATCACGAATCATTCCGTGAAGATAAACTTTCTCAAATGGCACCTCACCGGTGACATAAGTCGTCATCAAAATCATGCGCGCAACCCAAAAAGGCAAGATATCGTATCCTGTTTCTAAAACGCTTGTCGGATGAAATTTCTGAAAATCGGAACTATTATTCATCCAATCTTTAAAGTTTTTATATTTCGAAAAATCCTTATCCATCAAAGTCGAAAACGTCCACATTCCGGAAGAAAACCACGTGTCTAGCGTATCCGAATCCTGCCGCAGGTTCTCACTTGAACACTTCGGACATTTCTTTATATCTTCTTTCGAGACAATAACCTCACCGCAGTCCTTGCAGTACCAAACCGGAACGCGATGCCCGAACCAAAGCTGGCGGGAAATACACCAATCGCGCAAGTTTTCAGTCCAATGAAAATATATTTTCTCAAACCTTTCCGGAATGATCCCCGTCTTTCCACTCTGCACAACCTCAAGCATCACTTCTTTTAGAGATTTATTCTGGAATAATTCATTCCCCTCTTTTGTGATTTTTTTGTTCACATCAATGAACCACTGGAGCGACGGCAGGGGTTCGATTGCCGCACCGCACCGGTAACAGACGCTCAAATTTTGCGGCATTTCCTCTTCCTTTTCCATGAGTCCATTATCACGGAAATATTGCGCGATTTTTTCCCGCGCTTCCAAGGTCGTAAGTCCTTCATAACCCTCACCCGCTTCTTTCGTCATTTTGCCATCCTCACCGATCACTTTTATGCTCGGAAGATTATTCTCCGCAGCCATCTGAAAATCCACCATGCTATGCGCAGGCGTAACTCCGAGCGCGCCGGTTCCGAAAGCCATATCAACATTCCAGTCGGCAATAATTTTGATTTCATGCTCGCCGTTTCCCAAGTTTATCTTATACGTTTTGCCGATAAATTCTTTGTAACGATCATCTTTCGGATTCACCGCCACCGCCACATCACCCAGCTTGGTTTCCGGCCGCGTTGTCGCAATCACGATCGGAAAATCTTTTTGATATCTGAAAAAATATAACTTACCTCGTTTCTCTTCATATTCCACCTCATCATCTGCAAGCGTTGACTCGCACCGCGGACACCAGTTCACAACCCGATCGCCGCGATAGATAAGCCCATCTTTATACATCTCAATAAAAACATCTTTCACAACCTCCGAAAGTCCTTCATCCAAAGTATATCGTTCACGCGACCAATC